>Ga0209737_10000515_pt1 | contig 31303 bp, 21 predicted proteins | sample TergutCu122P3_FD_187284 | JGI IMG/M metagenome (GOLD analysis project Ga0209737, IMG submission 187284) | Cubitermes ugandensis P3 segment gut microbial communities from Kakamega Forest, Kenya - Cu122 P3 (SPAdes) (version 2) | ecosystem: Host-associated > Arthropoda: Insects > Digestive system... | reverse complement strand
CGGACGGTAGGCTTCCAACGTTCCCCTTATATGATCAGGTTTTGTTGAAAAAACAGCGATTTCCCCGGCTGTCCTCATAACTACCGAACCACGTGGCAGTACGCAGATGATGTCCCCATCCGGCATCAGGGACAATCCAATGATTTCACTGGTGTTCAACCCGTGGTCGAGTAAGCTCAGCAACTGGTTTCCCCGCCCTGTTTCCAACCCGTATTCATGCAGTCCGGGGGTCTCGACCATAAGGAAACCCCTCCTGCCACCGCCGGTCAGGATGGTTCCGGGGGAAGTCGCTGCTATGCTGATAATGTGCTCTTCGAAATCCGTGGCATCGGGTTCAAAAACACGGACGACCATAAGAGGCGCATTGTTCCGGTTCCTGGTGGAGACCGAGGTTACCGCTCCGTCTTCCGTAAGGAACAGTGAATTACCCAAGGTATCAGACTCCTCACATACCGTTAGGACCAATTCACCTGCCGCATTGTAAACATACACACCATACATCGTCTGGATATAATGGAAGCCGTTTGCAGTGAGGAAATCAATTATGTAGGGAGCATCCTCTTCTTCGGCAAACGAACCTTTAAACGCCGTCCGCGGTAGTCTTGACCCATCGCTTTTGATATGATTGACAGTTAGGCTGGTACTCCCGTCCTCGTTTTTACCTATGGCAAGTATATTAAAATTACCATCCTCATCAATGGAGAAGCAGGAATAGGATTCACCGCCTGTAAGCGGCAATATATCTTCCATCTCCCCCGCGTAATTTATGTTGATTATGCCATTATTAGTAAGAAGCATTACGCCAGTTTCGGTTACCACGAAATTCTTCGCCGTGACATCGTCGGGGATTATAATTGACAATTTTCGGTATTCCGTGGATTGGTTTTCTGGAACCTTCGTCTGTATTTCATCGGGCTTTTTTCCACATGCTGTAAATGTAATAATTGCCATTACTATAAATAACAGGAATAGTATAGCTTTTGCTGACACTTTCACCTCCGAAGTTCTGTATTAATAATATATTCTATCATATAAATATGCAGACTACCATATGAAATTTAGAACCAATAGTATATTTATCATATGGTAGTCTGCTGGCTATTCAACAATATGGCTTAGTCAATGCTACGTTCTTACGTTCTAATTAATTCATACGTGCACCAAAATTCCCAGCGTGTATACGCGCATATTCTAAACCTGGTGTGGTACCTGCCGCTTTCCTACATTCAATTTCGCAGTTACAAATACTTGTAAAAGCTTGAAGCGAGCGAAAGCTTTTTTGGGGTTTTTTGTTTATTTTTTTCATATCTCGTCCTCCTTTCTTTAACCTCTTTGCCATATTGTGAATTTTGCTTCAATGCCAAAACACTATGTAATGTCACAATTAATTATCACTCATAATACTTAAAATTCATTCAGTCACAAAGGTAAAGATAACTTCTTTCTTCATTTGTACTGCCAGCTTCATATTGGATATATACTTTCACGGAAGCGGTCTGGGTAAGATCCGTCATACAACCAGACCCGTTAGGATAAAATGCTTTTTATTTTACATTCTCTATTGTAAACTCTTTACTCTAACTCGTTAAAGTATATTCTAACCCGGTTCTCGATGATATCAGCGACCTGGTCAGGTGTTTTCTGTCCGGCGAGATAGAAAGCCACTTCCTCCGCGATTACTTTCTCATTTCTGCTTTCTCCATCATGTCATAAATTTTCGTCATTGCGGGCTCCGACCCGCAATCTCATGAGATTCCAACCTCTCGCATAGCGAGAGTATTCAAGCACGGAATGACGGTTTAACTATTTTCATTCCAGCTCGCTCAAGTATATATTAACCCGGTTCTCAATAATTTCTGCGACTTGGTCGGGTGTTTTCTGTTCGGCGAGATAAAAGCTACTTCTTCCGCGATGATGTCCCTTACTACCAGGTCATTGGGAGCTATAACTGTCGTAGTCGTGATGACTTCCATTATCTTCGCATTAAGATCCGGCGTATTATTACCAATGGGAATGCTGATGGTCATGTCCCAATCTAGAATATGCCCGAACTCATATTCCTGGTCGGTACCATATAATGGATTGACCAGCGTCTCAGCAAATTCAGCTTCAAGCACGCTGATTTTTATTGGAAGGTTTGTATTCAACCACCACGATGGGTGTTCATAAACATTCATCGTGAACTTGATAAATTCCCAGGCACCAACCTTCTTGGATGATTGTTCGGAAATCGCAAACCTCATCACCGGACGGAAATACGTACCTCTTCCTGTTGGAGAAGGCAGTCCCTTGTAGGCGATTTCTTCGCAGAAATATATATATTCAAATATCCTTTCAATGCGGGGACCAGTTCCTCCCCCTCCTAAATCTCTAGATAATAGCAATGGGTTGCCAACCTTCGCGCCTGACCTAAAATTATTCCAGAAGTCCATATCATCTTGAGGATTGCTAATATCGGCAGGAATAGGACTGGTCTTGGGAAATCTTTCTGCTGCTGTAAGAATCTTTATGAATGCTTCGCGCTCAAACTTCATCCCGCCGGTTTCCGGGTTGGTAAAATAAAACTCAATCATAGTTGAGATAAAATCCTCCCTCGTCCATTCTCCGATGATATACTCTGCCTCAGATTTCGTGTCCAGGAAAGAAATAAACTCGTCAATCGTCCAACCTATCGCTATATCTCCGAGGTCGGAAGCCTTTCCGAGAATGGCCAAAAGCTCAAACACAGGGAAAATACTATAAAGTTTTCCATCCAACTCCAGCGCAACAAAGATATTTGATAAATAATCCGCTTTGTTGAAATTTAGGTCGGTATCCATTATTTCATAAAGATCGGCAAATAGTCCCTTGCGAGAATAACTGTGGATCGGTACTGATTGTCGGCGCCAGTTTGCAAGGACGATTATGTCGGCGGGGTCATGGGCAAGGTCAATGGTGAACTGCCTAATCGCATCCTTCTCATCCCGTCCCTCCATGTAATCATTGACCACAATCATGTAATCGGGATTGGTTCTGTTGAACAGGGCGACCCGCTCCTTGAGCCACCAATTAAAATCAATGACTGCAAGTGTCACGATTTCTTTTTCCTTAGGTACCCCCGTGTCCACCACTAACGACGGTATCCCTTCTCCCGAACGGTAGGCTTCCATCGTCCCTCTTAGATTGTCAGGTTTTGTTGAAAAAACGACGATTTCCCCAGCTGTCCTCATAAGTATCGAACCGCGTGGCAGAATGCAAATAATATCCCCATTTGATACCAGAGATAATCCAATGATTTCGCCAGTGTTCACCCCATGATCGACAAGGTTTAAGAGCTGGTTTCCACTCCCTGTTTTCAGCTCATATTCATAAAACCCGTTGTCCTCGACTATAAAGAAGCCCATCCCGCCATTGCTTACCAGGAGACTTCCGGAGGAAGTCGCCGCTATGCTGATGATGTGTTCTATAAAATCCGAAGCATCTGGTTTAAACAGACGGACGACCAAAAGAGGCGCATTATTCCGGTTTCTGCTAGAAACTGAGGTGACTATTCCGTCTTCTATAAGGAACAGTGAATTCGCCGTGGTATCATACTCTTCCTGCACCGCAAGGACTAACTCTCCCGATGTAGCGTAGACATACACGCCATACATCGACTGGATATAGTAGTGTCCGTTTGCGGTAAGAAAATCAACTATATAAGGGTTATCCTCTTTTTCGTCAAACGGATCTTTAAGTGCTGTCCGCAGTAATCTTACTCCATCGCCATTGAAACGGTCGACAGTGAGGCTGGTGTTCCCATCTTCATTTTTACTCATTGCGAGTATGTTAAAATTACCATCCCTATCAATTGAGTAGCAGGTATAAGACTCGCTACCTGTAAGCGCGATAACATCGTTCATTTCTCCCTCGTAATTTATACTGATTATGCCATTATTAGTAAGGAGCAGAACGCCAGTCTCGGTTATCTCAAAATCCTTCGCTGTTATGTCATCAGGGATTACAATTGATAACTTCCGGTATTCCGAAGATTGGTTTTTCGGAGCCACCATTTGCGTTTCTTCAGACTTTTTTTTACACGCTGCCAGTGTTATAATCGTTGCTATAGTAAATATCAGGGTTAGTTTTATTTTTACCGGCACTCTTCACCTCTCTAAATATCTTTGTGTATTTTTACTAAAAATCACTTATATTTAGCCACTTCATATTTTTAATAACATTATCATCAGCATCGCTTATGGATATAAATCAGTATCAGATTATGATAATCAGTACGATTTAAGGGTCGGTAGGGTACACAATATAAACGTCTTACTTTATGAAGGCCTACTGTGTCCCGTTCCTCTCCGTGGCAACAAACCTCTCATGTCTAACAGGATCATCCATTCACTGATGGCGTCCTAAATTCCTTCGTTCTGCCTATCCACAGTCGGATGCAGCTTGCTGCTCGAATTTATGTTATGTTTTTATTATGTATTACAAATATGCAAACTACCATATGATATTTGGACTCATTTGCATAAACTTATATGGCAGTCTGCTAGAAATTAATTCAACAATATGGCTGAGACTACATTAAATTATTAATGACAAACAATTCAATTTATACTACGGAAATTTCTTGCATGAATACTTGCATATTCATGAGCTGGTGTGCCACCTGCTGTTTGGTTACACTCATTATTGCATTTATTTGTACAAAGAATTGCAAAAGCTTGAACTGTACGTAAGCTTTTACGTGTTTTTTTTCTTAATTTTTCCATATTGCTTCCTCCTTAATATAATTATCAATTTGCCATATTGTTGAATTTACCTTCGATACACTATGTAATACCCATTTCACCAATGTCACAATTAATTATCACTCGTAATACTAAGATCCGTCATACAACCAGAACCGTTAGGATAGTATACTTTTATTTTTCATTCTCTATTGTATGCTCTTTACTCCAACTCACTCAAATATATGTTGACCCGGTTCTCGATGACGTCCGCGACCTGGTTGGGAGTTTTCTGCCCAGCAATATAAAAAGCCACTTCCTCCTCAATAATGTCCCTTACCACCAAATCATTTGGAGCAACAACTGTTGTGGTCGTGATGACCTCCATTATTTTCGCATTTAGCTCCGGTGTATTGTTGCCGATGACAATTCTTCTGCCACCAGGCAATCCAAAAGCTGTACACCAATAGTACTCATATTCATTTTCTGTACCATATAACGGATTCACCAGTGACTCGGCAAATTCAGCTTCAATTAAGCTGATTTTTATCGGAAAGCCATGAGGTATTGGCCATGATGGGTCTTTATAAACATCCATCGTGAACTTGATAAATTCCCAGGCGCCATCTTTCATTGATGACTTTTCGGCAATCGCAAACCTCAGCAATGGAAGGAAATACGTGCCGCTTCCTGTAGGGGAAGGCAGCCCCTTGTAGGTGATTTTTTCACCAAAAAATAGGTACTCCAACAACCTTTGATAGCGGAGACCATGACTTTCTCCCTCTATACGGACTCGGGACATTAATGGGTTGCCACTTTTCAAGCCGGAATTAAAGTCTTGCCAATCATAATCGTTGCTCTCGGCAGGACTGATTTTGGGGAACCTTTCGGCTGCCGTAAGAATCTTTAAGAAATCTTCACGGTCAAACTTCATCCCGCCGGTCTCTGGGTCAGTGAAATAATACTCAATCATGGTCGCAATAAAATCCTCCTTCGTCCATTCCCCGATGATATGTTCTGCTTCAGGTTTCGTGTCCAGAAAGCTTATGAACTCATCAAGAGTCCAGCCTATCGTTGTTTCCCCAAAGTCAGAAGCCTTTCCGATATTAGCCCAAAGCTCAAACGTTGGAAAGATACTATAAAGATACCCATCTATCTCCAGCGCCTTGAAAACATTAGGCAGATAATCAGCCTTATTAAAATTTGGGTCGGTTTCCATTATTTCATAAAGGTCGGCAAAAAGCCCCTTACTGGCATAACTGTGGATAGGTACTGATTGACGGCGCCAGTTTGTCAGGACGATAATGTCAGCGGGGTCATGGGTAAGGGCTATAGTAAACTGTCTGACTCCGTCTTTCTCGTCCCAGGCGTTCATATAATCTATGACCTCAATCTTGTAATCGGTATTGGTTTTGTTGAATAGGGAGACCCATGTCTTGAGCCAGCTAGATCTGTCACTGAATCCTAAGACGGACAGAGTTATTATTTGCTTTTCTTTAGGTGGTTCCGTATCTATATTTTTTTGCTCTGCGCCCTTTCGATAAGCTTCCATCGTCCCCCTTACATGGTCAGGTCTTGATGAAAAAACAGTGAGTTCTCCAGCCGCCTTCGAAAATATCGAACCACGTGGCAGGACACAAATGATATCCCCATTTGGTTTCAGGGATAAACCTATGATTTCGCCGGTATTCACCCCATGCTCAAGTAAGTTTAATAGCTGGTTTCCCCGCCCCTTTTCCAGCGCATATTCATAAATCCCGTTGTCCTCAATAAGAAGGAGACCCAACCTGCCACCGCTGGTTAGGATACATCCCGGGGAAGTCGCCGTTATGCTGATGATATGTTCTGTAAAATCCATGGCATCAGGTTCAAAAACCCGGACGACCAAAAGGGGTGTATTGTTCCGGTTCCTAGTGGAGACCGAGGTTAACCGCCCATCCTCCATATGAAACAGTGAGTTCGCCAAGGTATCGTGCTCCTCACGTATCGTACGAACCAATTCCCCTTTCGTATCATAGACATACACACCATACATCGACTGGACATAGTGGTAGCCGTTTGCAGTGAGATAATCAACTATGTAAGGGTTCTCTTCTTCTTCGGCGAACAGACCCTTTAGTACCGTCCGCGGAAGCTTTGCCCCATCACCTTTATAATGATGGACAGTGAGGTTTGTGCTCCCATCATCGCCTTTACTGACAGCAAGTATGTTGAAATTTCCGTCCTCGCCGATGGAAAGCTGGCTAAAGAACTCACTGCCAATAAGCGGTATTACATCATCTATCTCCCCTCCGTAATTTATGTTGATTATGCCATCATTGGTAAGGAGCAGGACACCAGTTTCGGTTAATACGAAATCCTTCGCCGTTATATCGTCCGGGATTATTATTGACAATTTCCGGTATTCCAATGACTGATTTTCCGGAACCGCAGTCTGCGTTTCGTCAGGCTTTTTTCCACATGCTGCAAATGTAATGATTGCCGCTAATATAAATAGCAGGAATACTTTGTCTTTTACTAACATTTTTTACCTCATAAGTTTTGGTTATAAATAATTATATGACATAAATATGCAGACCACCATATGAAATTTTGTACTATTAGTATAATTAAACATATGGTAGTCTGCTAGTAATTCAACAATATGGCTTAGATTAATGTTACTTATTACTCATAAATATTTTCAAATTAAAATACTATCTAGCTGCATTGATGTGAAAATTTTTGGCGGTTAAATTAGCATATGAGCCACTTGCTGAGTTTGCTTGACACTCAGATGTGCATTTACCTTGTCCGGCAGCAGCGCAAGCATCTGTAAAAGCCTGAACTGAACGCAGACTTTTTTTTGCCTTTTTATTCATTTTCGTCATATATTTTCCTCCTTTCATCAAATATTTATGCCATATTGTTGCATTTGTCTTCACCCTAAAACATTAAGCAATACTCGTATCACCCCAGTATCTCAATTAATTGCTTGCACATTTTTTCGCATTCTTCCTCAATGCAGCAATTATAAACCGGAATGGTGCCGGTCTGATTGAGCCGCTTCACTTCTTCATCTACCATCTCTTGACCAACCCGTAACAATGATATTTTCTCGGATACAACTGAATCATTGAGGTCAACAAAAGCATTGGAGATATGGACAGCATCAATACCATTACCAAGCTGGTGTTCGAGCCGTTCACTCAGCAAATCGTAATACTGAGGATCCATCCTATCATAAAAAATTCCCAATACCATCCAGTCCGATTGGACCGCAAGGCTTATCAAATATGATACAATTCCAAAACCCGTTGCAAGCGTATCATTAAACCTCATAATAGCTCCAGGAAGCTGGATTATGATTACGTCCGGGTTTTCATTTCGCTCCACTTGTTCCAAAAAGCGGTTTAACACATAAATCTTTGTATTATCATCAGTTTGGCTCCGCGCCATGTCTGGCATTGATGTCATGTTCAGCAGGCTACCCCATGGTTTATCTATTATTGAAACCACTTTATATCCCTTTTTCCGTAAGAAATGAGTCATCCCCAAGGTGATTTCAAAAGCATCCGCTCCCTCTATCAACTCCCCGACAAATAATACCGGGGCTTTTGTCGTGTAAAGCTTTTTAGACATATCAGGCAGAGCATCTACTTCATCGGTATAACAGTAAAGAAATGACGTATTGTTGGATCGGCTTTCTTCCGATACGGCTTTCAGCTCATCCTCATTAAGTTTCAAAGTACAAATAATTTCTTTCTTCATTTGTACTGCCAGCTTCATGTTGGATATTATACTTTCACGGAAACGGTCAGGGTATAACCCATCCATAATCATCAGACAATCACATTCAGAGACTGCTTTGACAATATCGGTGGTAATGGTAAGACCCAGCTCAGGTTTATTATAGATCGATCCGGCATCTTTTCCCTTATTACGGTTACTTGATGACATTACCAGGCTTGATACCTGATAGAGAGGATTAAGTCTCTCCAAATAACGCGCCACTGCAGTCACTTCGGAATGATATGGATAAATGGCGGTTTTCCTTTTTGCTGTTTCCTTCATTGTGATACCTCCGAATAAGAACGTTGATATATATCCTGGAACTCCCGGATCATGATCATGCAGTGCAGAGTATAATCAAATTCGTTTTTTGCACTATCACAACAGCTTAACTTCATTTCACTGGAAAGCTCATGACATCCGTCAGCGTGTTTCGCACACATACCACAATTGGTAAGAGCCCAGCAAGCCTTGCATTCTTCGGCAGTCACGGCACCAACATTTAAGACGGCGTCCACTTTGTCAAGACAAAAGCCTTCGTCAATCTTTCCAATCTTCATTATTTCTGATATTTCATTTACCCTTTCGCAGGGTAGTAAATTACCATCCACATCCATAAACAACCTTGTCTTTCCGGGTACGCATGGACCGCTTGGTGCGGTCATGTCCGGCAGGCGATCGGAGCACTCGAAATTATCATATGAATACTTTATCTGCCCAAAATCCTGTTTAATAAGCGGGGATACCAAGGTATTATCCAAGCGGTTAAAATAATTAAGGAATGCCAGAAAAAACCGGTATCTACGCTCCATGACATATTCATCGGAATAGGTATTTTTGACCATTGAGTCACTATCCTCAATGATGGAGGGCATAATCATCATTTTTTTCAAAAATGGATAATCCTTAAACAAAGAATCAAGATAATCAAAACTATATTTAGGGTCGATTACCATGCTGAGAAGAAGATTCTTTGAATAGTCCGGATATTTTTCATTGATCCATTCCAGTGTTTTAATCACCTTTGTAAAACTTCCTGTATCATCATCAGCAAACCGGCGGTTACTATCATGGACTTCTTGTGGTCCGTCCAGGCTAACGGATAAAGCGACATCATGGCGGATAAAATATTCCATGATTTCATCGTTAATCAAAGTACCGTTGGTGGTGATGCTGAAAGTGAGTTTTTTATCCAATGCGACTTCCTTGGCGTATTCAACTACTTGTTTTAGCAATTCAAACTCCAGCAATGGTTCGCCGCCATAAAAGCCGATGTTTATCGATTCTTTGTCAATTGAATGATCCAGAAGAAAATCAACCCCCTTCTTTGCCAGTGCAAGTGTCATTCGCTTCGCTGAATGCTTTCGTTGCTTTATATTGGTGGCATCAGTATAGCTACAATACCGGCAACGCAAATTGCAATCCTGGGTAAGCTGTAATAGTAACATATCTAATTTCCGCTCCAGATATAGTCCAGCTACCGTGGATGCCGGATGCCGGATTACCTTTACCCGGTTGTTTGATAAATAACCCATAGACTTAAGCCGTGCCATTTTCTGCTCTTCATTTTCTGTCAGCTTTACAGGTTGCCCATCTAGAATTTTTCCCAAGACATCATGTAAATCATTATCCACGGGAACTATTTCGTTTTTGTTTACATCAAAGAAATATTTTGCATTTGGTGACTCAAGCAGGTGAATGAATGGATTTTGTGTCTGCATACTCGCTTTCTCCTCGGGTTATGACAATGATTTTGCTTCTGTGCTTAATATCAGCTCGGTAATTCCATTGATTGTGTTAAACTCATAATCCAGTATTTTACTTGTATCGATTCTTACATTAAATTGTTTTTCGATTTCCAGGAATAAGTACATCAAATCAAGGCTTCTCAATCCGAAGACCTTTCCCGTCAATGCTTTATCATAATTTTCTTCATTGATGAGGTCTGGATTCACTTTCAGTTTGTCAACCATGATATTGATAATTACATCCATGATGTTTTGCTTTTCATTGGTCATTTCTTTGTTAACTCCTATGTATTAATCATTTCGAGAAAATAATATCACATATTTTCATATTTTGCCGATTGATGGAGTGAAATGTATTAAACCATTCCTTGAAATGACTTTTTTATAATTTCTTGTAACTCCTCCTACTTCTTTCAATTTCTATATGGCGTTTTTTGATTTCTTTTCTTTTAAGTCTTGAAATTGGCAGTACCTTCTCATTGAACAATAATACATTCATATACTGAAATGCAGAAATATAATCAAAATTTACTATATAAGAACGATGGATATACAAAAAATCATATCTAATTAACTGTTCTGTATATGCTTTTTCCAAGCTGCCATAATAGCTAACTAATTCTCCGTTGTTTAAATAAATAATGACTTTCTTTCCCTCGCTGCATAAATAACTGATATCGTTGACTTTGATTTTAAAAGAATCTCGACAAAAATAATATATGAATGCATTCGAATGTGGTGCCGCAAGATTCAGTAATTTTCTAATAACTTTTAAAATGCAGTCACCATTCAAAGGTTTTACTAAAAAACCCAAGGGATTGTTTTGAAATAACTCTAACGCATATTTTGTATTCGCTGATATGTAAACAATTTGAGTTATCATATCATTATACTCCTCTCGTATTTTAGTCCCAATTTGTATGCCGTTCAAACACTCCGACATCTTGCCAAATTCTACTTCAAGAAAAATTAGGTCATAATGCGTTCCATTTTTAAGTGCGTTGCATAAACGCTCTCCAGTAAAATAAACTTCTATTTCAAAAGTAATGTTGTAACTCTTACTAATTTGCATCAAATAATCTTCAATCTGAAAACCAATTACCTCATCACTATCACATATAGCAATTTTGTAAGTTAACATAGCTGTCTCCTTTTGAATAAACCTGTTGTTTGAATGTTAATGCTTCGTTGTCTCAAATGCAATGCCATTTACACAAGAGGGCGTTTTTATGTCACAAGTGGGCGAACCTCTTGATTTTTGTGAGAATTTCTACAAAAAACTCTTGAGATCATTCAAAACCTCAAATTTTGCCAAATATTAACATCTATGAGAAAATAAATCAATAGCATCTGCACCAAATGACATTTTATCGACACCAAATGACGTATTTGCGAAAAGAAAGATATTAAGAATACCAAAACCATGATTAACCCTATCGTTTTTTGTTATCTGGAAATTGTTTTATTGCAAATGTAATTATTCTTGCAATAAAAAAACCCCGACACATACAGCATCAGGGTTTACTTAACTACTAATCCAGCATCCGCTTAAGCTCATCCATAAAAGTATTGATATCTTTGAACTCGCGGTAGACTGAGGCGAAACGGACATATGCTACCGCTTCCAAGTCTTTTAGCTTATTCATCACCATCTCACCGATGATGCGGCTTTCAATTTCTTTTTCCTCACGGCTGAAAATCATTGCTTCGACTTCTTCGATAACTTTAGAAATCTGCTGGGCGCTGATTGGACGCTTGTGGCAGGCACGAAGGACACCGGCTTCGATTTTGCTCCGGTCGTAAGTCTCGCGGTTATTGTCCTTCTTGATAACAATCAGGGGAATCGTTTCGATTTTTTCGTATGTCGTAAAACGTTTGTCGCATTCGTCGCAGACGCGCCGACGCCGGATAGAGTTGTTTTCTTCTGCCGGACGTGAGTCGATGACTCTGGTATTTTCATGACCGCAAAAAGGACATTTCATTTGTAATTCCTCCACATAATGTACTGTATGTCTAGTATATTACAATATATTGATATTTGTCAACCTTTTTAACCGAAGTAGTCAATGACTGATACAGTCAATCATTATCTCGTCTCCATTACATATATCCCCACCCTGTTCTCAACGATGTCGGCGACTTCCTTTGCCGATTTCTGCCCACTGAAATATGAGGTGGCTTCTTCCATGATAATCTTATCTATTGTACGGTCAAAAACACGTACTTTGTTTGCCCGGCTAATCAAATCGCGGAAAAGCAGAACCTCTTCATCGGTTGCCCCACGCATGATGTAACTAACATTAAGTCCGCCACCCATGGCACCAAATGAAGCACCGCTATCAATCTGCGCTTCTGCTATTATTTGCTCCAGACTACTTTTACGAAGGGGATAACCACCAATATCCCCAGACTGGTATTCTTCACTTAACAGATACTGAATGAAGTTCCATGCCGTTTCATTGTTTACACATATACTGCTGATAGCCAACAGCATATGTGATGATACAAGAAATCCATTTCCGCTCTCTGATGGATAACCTACAAAACTAGTCGGCGCCTTAAAAATTTCCATATAAAACTGACCATTGGGGGTGGCAGAAATCTCCATTAATTTAATATCACCATTATCAATCCTATCCTGTGCCATCTGCTCCTCGCTGTACCGTTCTTCATCGATGTAACGCCCGGCAAAAGTCAGCATCTTAATAAAAATCTCGCGGTCAAAACCGAGATTTTTTGCCTTTGCGGCACTTGTTCCGGTTTTCCAATCAACGATATTTTCTCCGTTTGCTTTAAGCAATAATTCCAAAACCGCCGTCTTGGTTGGACGCCAGAATACCTGATTGTCGGGGTAGCGTTCAACAAAAGTAATAAGATCGTCAAGTTTCCATTCTTTTGTATCTCCAAGCTCCGCTGCTTTACCAGCCAAAGCATTGACATGAAAAGCGACTGGCAGGGCAAAAAGCTTTCCATCCATCTCATATGCCCTGATGATATTTTCTTGAAAATCATCGTAGTTAAATGATACATCGTAATCAAGATAAGGATATAAATCCCGGAAAACACCCATCGTTGCATAAGCACCAAACGACAAATCGGGATGGATAATCAGAATATCAGGGCATTTTCCGCCGATAATATCAAGATTCAACTGCATTATCCCATCTTCCATATCATCACCATAAATCGTCCCATATTGGATTATCTCAATCTGTCCACCGGGATTGTTTATATTAAAGGTATCTACAGCATCCTTGATTAACTCCGAATACCAACCTACCACACCAAGGGTAATATCGCCGATTCCATCTATTGATTGTAAGCGCGTCCGTTCTTCTAAAAGGGCTGTGGCAGCGGCTTTGGCGATGATAATATCCTCAGGGGTCATCGGGCGGATGATTGAGTAAGTTACAGTACGAGGAGTACCAACATCTCCCATTTCGTTAGGGCGGTCAGCAAATAATTTCCTTCCATCCATCAATGGATAAACTTTATCCACATCCCCATAACGGATATCTAGTTCCTTCCATTTAAACCTTTCTGATAATGAGCCATCACTTAAACCGAAATCAGATACGCCGATATTGTTGGCGATTAAGACATAATCCTCTTTCTTACCATTACCAACGCTGTTACTAAAGGTTTCGTTATCTAATACAGTTATATTTTTGTTGTCTTTCAAATCTTTCAACTCTAAATCTATCAATGCCAATGTGGGGGAAGCATTCCTATGTATCCGATACAGAATATTTACTTTTCCCTCCGTATTTTTGTAGTAAGAATCTACTATTTCAACTGGAATATAACAAACCAATTCTCCTTCCGGATTGATGATAAAAAGACCTTCACATAAAGCAAAGTTCATATAAGCATTACCAGCCGAATCGATGATAAAATCTTGCGGAAAGTAGTAGTTATAATTTTCTAATGCCTCACCAATTGATATGCGTTTAAGAATATTCCCATCGCTGTCCAGTACATACCAAATAATATTGGCTCTATCATATCCATCCATTTCAAAAGCCAGAATATGTATAACCCCGTTATCATCAAGTGCAATCTGTTGGACCAGATGATTCGCCGGTACATCAATTGGGGTTATTATAGGTTCATCAGGATTATCTAAATCAATCCGCACAAAAACCGGTTTGTCGTTTTCTTGAAAGGGTTTTACTGTTCCTTCATCAGCTAAATAATATAGATAGTTTTGAAAAAGATATTCATCATAAATGACGGTATGGTACACTGGTAATGGCTCTGCCATGTAAAGTATTCCACTGTCTTGTATTGCCATCGATGGCGAAGTAGTGGCTGACAGCCCAGATGCTGTATCATCGAATGTCTCTGTATTTCTCCCGCACGCTGTCAAAACCAGGGTACAAAGAACCAGGGTTGCTATTTTCCGGTACCAAAGTGAATTTTTCACGAAAATTTTATATAATTCTGCCATTAGTTTATGTACCTTTCTTCAATAAAAAGTCATAACTTAAATTACTAAGCTTTTGAATTTTGATTTGATATATTCTATTTCATCCATCTCCGGCTTCCACTGGTATTTCTTGAGATTTACGCGGTATTTTTGCTTACTTACATCAAAATCAACGGTAATACCTTCTTCTTCCAAATACCATTTCTGCATATCCTGATGTTCAAAAGCCGAAGCACCTGACAAATAACCTTGATGGTTCATGATACGGTGAGCGGGAATCTCAATAGTTTTTCCATCATCAAGCAAACCAGAGAGAACCTCTTCTGTCAAACCCCGGTTAAGAGCATATCCGACCTGCCGCGAGTTCTTAGGTTTTTCACATAATAATGCAATCTGTCCATATGTCGCGACCCGCCCGTACGGCACAACCGAGCAGACGATGGCGACACGCTTATAAAAGTTCATAATTTTCCTCATAAAATAATTACTACAAAAACATTGCCATATAAAGGGGGAAGCAATCATACGTTTCAGTTGCTCCGACATTTTTGGATGATAATTTAATTCCGTGTTTTACATCATATTTCCTAATAACTGCTTCCATAGACTTGGATTTCGTATTACCTGCTGATTTGACTTCAATTGCGGTCGCCACTTTGTTGCGGCGGATAAAAAAATCTATCTCCAATTTTCCATTGTACTCAAAATAATAAAGTCTTTTCCCCAGCTTGGTAAATATATCGGCTATTATGTTCTCATAAACCGCTCCTTTATATATTCCAAGATTACCATCGATAATATCTTCCCCAGCTCCTTCTTCTAACATTGCTATCAACAAACCAGTATCGCACATATATACCTTAAATGTGTCACTTTTTGCATTACCCTCGAAAGGTAGCTCTGGGCGTGATAAGTTATAGCAGAAATTGATAATACCGGCATCATAAAGCCACATCAAACTACCGCCATATTTACGCGCCGTACCATTATTTTCGACAAGACTGTATCTAAATTTTTTATAGTCCTTAGCCAGATGCTTAGGGATAGACAAAAAGCAGGCACGGGCTTTTGCTTTTTCCGTTCCACCGGCATATTTTGCAATATCATCTTGATAATCTTTTAGAATCCCTTTCTGAATTTTCAATACACTGGCAAAATTATGGGTATTAGCAAACTCATTTACAGCAGCGGGCATACCTCCGACAATAATGTATTCTTTAAACAATTCCATCATCCGTTCATGCATTGCCAGTGGCACTGTTTTTTTATTGTCAAAATATTCTTTTACATCAGTTATTGAAGCAGGAGAAACTCCGTTTGCCCATAAGAATTCTTCGAAATCGAGCGAGTACATTTCCAAATGCTCAACGTAACCAACCGGATATGATGGAACCTCCTCATAGTTGATTCCTAGTAAGGAACCGGAAGCAATTACATCAAAGCGCCCATCCTGTGTCAAAAATTTTAAAGCAGTCCGTGCACGGGGACAGCTTTGAATTTCATCAAGAAATAAGAGTGTTTTACCGGGAATAAATAAAGCTTTGGGAACACGTAAGGAAATTTGCTTGATTAGTGTATCTGTATCAAGGTCTCCATCGAAAATAACTTTTAGTGCGGGGTTTTTTTCAAAGTTTAATATTATGGAATGCTGGTAATTATTGCGGGAAAAATATTCAATAATAAAGGTTTTTCCTACTTGTCTCGCTCCTTTTACCACCAAACACTTTTTATTCGTATTTGCCTTCCACTGCATGAGATTATCATAAATTTTACGATTTAGCATGAGTATCACTCCATTTTCGTGATTTATGCCTTATTTTACGCTATTTTTTTGCATACGTCAAGCGTAAGTGCAGATTTTCCCCACGAATGTTGGTGGTATATTGCAGATTTTCCCCACGAATATTGATGGGGTATTGCAGATTTTCCCCGCGAATGTTGAATTTCATTCCATCACAAATTTATTTCATTCCAACTCACTTAAATATAGATTCACCCTGTTCTCGATGATATCCATGACTACCTCAGCCGGTTTCTGTCCGGCGATATAATAGCGAATTTCCTCATAAATGATGTCCATTACCACCGTATCATTAGGTTCAATGGTATTCGTCGTTAAGAGTAAATCCCACAATTTTTGGTTTTCATCCAGGGTATTATCCCTATCCAGTTTCACCATTAAAGAGACTTCGTCGGCAGTTCTACCATATGTGATTGAGCGGTAAAGCGGATTGCCTATCGAATCGAAATGTTCTATTGTTGCCATATGTGCTGCCTTTTCAAGATCGCTTAATTTTATCGGTGTGTTCATTGCATTTCTCCAATCGGTATTATAGTTATCCAGCATATGTTTGATGAATTGCCAGGCACCTTCCTTCTTATCCGACTGCTGCGAAATCGCATATCTTTCACGTACCATAAAAAACGAGCCGCTGCCGGTAGGGGTTGGAAAACCAATATATGTTACTTCCTCACCAAAGTAGTATTCAAAGTCTCTTATCTGGCGGAAATTAGCTCCATATCTGGGTCCACCACCTATAGGCCAATTTATCATCAAGGGATCACCATTTCTTGTACCCATAACATCACGCCATACTCCTGTTCCATCGTCAAGATATTTAATTGGTTCAATCGGAAAACGTTCCGCCGCCTTAAGGATTTTCATAAAAATCTCACGGTCAAATGTCATCCTGCCTGTTTCCCGGTCGGCGAAATAGTTCATGCTTGTATTAAGGATAAACTGTTCCCTAGTCATCCACATGATTATATCCTGCGCCTCTGGTTTTGAATCAAGGTAATCAATAAACTTATCTATAGTCCAACCTGGTTGTCCGCCGACTTCAGATGTCTTGGCGGTAATGGTCACTAAATTAAAGTATGGAAAAATGGTATAAAGCTTTCCGTCCGTTTCGAGAGCTTCGAATACATTCGGCAGGTAATCATCCTTGTTAAAATCGGGATCGTTTTCCATTAACTCATACAAATCAACAAAAAGACCCTTGCTTGCAAAACTGTATATCGGTACCCCACGGCGGGGGAAGGCGATGATGTCGGCAACCTGCCCCGTACCTATGGCAATGCTGAAACCCCTTAGTGCTTCTTCATCCAAGTAGGTGTCGTTGTGTTCATCTCCGTAGCTTATCACTTCTATCATATATTCAGGATTAGTTTTGTTAAAATCGGCTATATATAACTGGAGAGCAGTTTGCATAAATCCAAATTCAGGCAGGGCAAGAGTCACGACTTCCTTTACCTTTGGAATGCCAGTATCTGTTAAATCTGCCGGGCTCCAACCTCCCCCTGCGGTCAGCGTTCCCGCTTCGCCATGTTCGGAAAAGACCAGAATGTCCCCAGCGTGAATAATACCAGACTTTAAGATAATGATGATGTCCCCATCCAATGTTTTGTGGATATCCATTATGTCACCGGCACTCACCCCCTGATCCAAAAAACTCAGCAGGTTATTGCGGTCTCGTACGAGCGTTCCATCGAGACAGTCTTCAAACTCAAATAATCCGGAACTATCACCAAGCAGGAGACCTGAATCCCCACCGTTTGTGATGATGGCGTCCCTTGCACTACCGGAAACGCTGATTTGGTACTCATGAAAATCCTGTTCGTCAATTTCATAAACACGAGCAATAAAAGAATCATTATTATTTTCAAACCGCGCAGAAGCTGAACCAACCCTGCCGTCATCCAAGACAAACAATGATTTCGAAAAGGTATCCCCGTCCCCAAGAGCCTCATATACAAGGCTTCCACCCATGTCATAAATATATACTCCTGACATCGACTGGACATAAAAGTAACCATCGTTTATCAGGAAATTTACCGCATGGCGAAAAGTCTCATTTTCGGCAAAGGGGCTGAGGGTCGTCCGGGGCAGTTTGCCACCATCCGGGCTAAAGCGGTGAACGACGAGTCCGGTGACGGTTTTTCCATCCTCCCCGGTTTTATTCGCAATGACATTGAAATAACCTGACTCATCAATGAACAGGCAAGTAAAATATTCCGTTTCAGGCAAAGAAAACAATTCCTCGATATTACCATCATAATCTATCCGGATTACCCCCGCACTATCGAGATAATAAACGGCATCATCAGTTATAGCAACATCGCTCGCGTTTATGTTGTCCGGGATCTCGATGGTTTTCAATCGATATATTGTCGGTATGGTTTCGATCTCGCTTTTCGCTTCCTCGGATTTACTTCCGCAGGCTGTCAGCATCAACAATGCCAATAAAACCAGGCAGGTTGTTAATTTATTAAATAATATCATTAATTGTTTCATTCATCTCCTCCTCGTGTTGTTCGGCTACAATATGTCGTATTTTATATACTGCATTTTGTCGCATTTCGTCAAGCATTTATTCACTCCCTTCACTCCATCTCGCTCAAATAAAGATTAACCCTGTTCTCGATAATATCCATAACCATCTCGGCTGATTTTTGCCCGGCGACATAAGCGCGTATTTCCTCACCGATAATGCTGCTTACTACCATATCAGAGGGTTGTACTCTATTCGTCGCAAAGAGCAGATCCCAAAGTTTTTGATTTTCCTCCGGCGTATTATCCCTGTCCATTGTTATAAATACCTCATTATCAATCTGAATTTCGCGGGTAATCCGATTGTCAAAATCGAACATTGCATCATGTGCCATCTTTTCAAGCTCACTTAGCTTTACCGGCAGTTGGGAATTTACATAATGGGTAATATAATTATCCATCATAAATTTGATGAATTGCCAAGCACCTTCTTTCTGAGCCGACCGTTTTGCAATTGCAAATCTGACCGCCGGCGCAAAAAAGGTACCGCTTCCATCTGGGGTTGGCAGTCCGATATATGTGAATTCTTCACCGAAAAAATATTCGTATTGATGTACCGTACGGAAAGCGCGACCGCCATCGGGTGCGTGTATATAAGCATCAATCATCAAGGGGTCACCAGATTTTGCCCCCGGCATTTCACTATGTTTATCACGCCACCATATGTCAAACCTAGGTTTCGACTCGTTTATGGGGAAACGCTGGGCCGCTTGCAAGATTTTCATAAAGTCCCCGCGGTCAAATGTCATCCTGCCTGTTTCCCGGTCGGCGAAATAATTAAAACTGGTCCAGTAGATAAATTCCGCCCTGCTAAAACCCCAGATTATTTCCTCCGCTTCTGGCTTTGAATCCAGATAATCAATAAATTCATCTATCGTCCAACCCGGCAACCGGCCGGTTTCGGATGTCTTGGCGGCAACGGTAACAAGATTAAACAATGGGAAAATAGTATAAAGCCTGCCGTCTGTTTCTAGTGCTTCAAAAACTCCCGGCAAGTAATCAGTCTTGTTAAAATCGGGGTCATTTTCCATTAACTCATATAAATCAACAAAAATACCCTTGCTTGTATAACTGTATATCGGTACCCTGCTTCCGGGGAAAGCGGTTATGTCAGCAATTTGTCCAGTACCTATGTCGATGCTGAAACGCTTTAATGCATCTTCATAAACTTCGTTATCGTTTTCCATATAACTAACTACTTCTATCATATAATCTGCATTAGTCTTGTTAAAAGCAGCAATATATTGCTGGAGCCATGCTTCCCAAGACCCAAAACGCGGGATGGCAAGAGTTATGACTTCCTTTACCTTTGGTAAACCTGCATCATGCGTCCCATTGGGATGGTTTGTTATATCTATATCCTCTTCCTCAGTCCAGCCCCCTTCTGCGGTCAGCGTCCCCGCTTCTCCCCATTCGGAAAATACCAAGATGTCCCCGGCGAAAGCGATATTAAACCTTAAGATAATAATGATATCTCCATCCAGTGTTTTGTGAATATCCATGATATCACCGGCACTCACTCCGCGCTCCAAAAAATTGAGAAGGAGATAACGGTTGCGATCAAGCGTCCCATCGAGGCGGTTTCCAAACTCATACAAGCCGGTACTATCACCAAGCAAAAGACCCGTAGCTCCACCGTTTGTGATAATGGCATCTTGGACACTGCCGGATACATTGACCCGGTACTCGTCAAAATCCTTTTCGCCAATGTCATAAACACGGGTTATAAACGAATCGCCATTACTTTCAAACCGCGCGGAAGCTGAGCCGACCCGCCCGTCATCCAAGACAAACAATGATTTTGAGAAGGTATCCCCATCCCCTAGAGCTTCATATACAAGGCTTCCGCTCATATCATAAACATATACCCCTGACATCGACTGGACATAATAATAATCGTCTTTTATCAGGAAATTGACCGGATATGGAAAAACTTCACTTTCGGCAAAGGGATCCAGATTCGTCCGGGGTAGACTGTTGCCTCCTGGGCTAAAGCGGCGGACGGTCAGGCTGGTGATGGTTTTCTCATCTTCTCCGAAATTTTTGGCAAGGACATTGAAGTTGCCTGTTTCATCAATAAATAAACAAGCAAAAGACTCTGTTTTTGACAATGAAAACAGCTCTTCGATCTTACCGTCATAATCTATCCGGATAACCCCGGCACTATCCAGATAATAAACGGCATCATCAGTTATTACCACATCGGATGCAATTATATTGTCCGGGATTTCGATGGTTTTCAATCGGTATGCTATTGGTGTTATCTCGGTCTCATCGATACGGCTTCCGCAGGCTATGAGACATATACTCATATATGCAACCAGTACTGATATAATAAATCGTTTTGTCATTCCTGTTTTCTCCATGATTTTCCTCACTCCAACTCACTTAAATATAGATTCACCCTATTCTCGATGATATCCATAACCACCTCGGCCGGTTTCTGCCCGGCAATATAGTAGCGTATTTCCTCATAAATAATATCCATTACAACCGTATCATGAGGCGCGATGGTATTCGTCGCAAAGAGTAAATCCCACAGCTTCTGATTTTCCTCTAGGGTATTATCCCTATCTCCCTCCAGTTTCCTATATATAGGTTTATCATCGGCAGTCATACCAACCAAAACTTCACGGTTAAGCAGAATACCACCCAGACTGTATGCTTCTATTGTTGCATTATGTGCCGCCTTTTCAAGGTCACTTATTTTTATCGGTGTGTTTAATGCATTTTTCCAATCAGTATTATAGTTATCCAGCATGTATTTAATGAATTGCCAGGCACCTTCCTTCTTATCCGATTGCGCCGATATCGCAAATCTATTTGGCGCAAAAAAGAACGAGCCGTTGCCGTCAGGGGTTGGAAAACCAATATATGTCACTTCTTCACCAAAATAATGTTCATATAATCTTATCTGGCGGAAAGCACTTCCATCTATACCGCCAGATACTCCCCAGCCTAACATCAAGGGATTACCCTGTCTTGCACCCATAAGGGGCCATATTCCTGTTCCTTCATCAGGGTAATCAAAAAGTTCAATCGGAAAACGTTCCGCCGCCTTAAGGATTTTTATAAAAATCTCGCGGTCAAATGTCATCCTGCCTGTTTTCCGGTCAGCGAAATAGTTCATACTGGTAGTAAGGATAAACTCTTCCCTGGTTCTATGATAAATTATATCCTGCGCCTCCGGTTTTGAATCAAGATAGTCGATAAACTCATCAATTGACCAACCCGGTGATCCGCCGACTTCCGATGTCTTGGCGCTAACTGTTCTTAACCAAAAAAGAGGGAAGATGGTATAAAGCTTTCCGTCCGTTTCAAGGGCTTCAAATACATTCGGCAGATAATCAGCCTTATTGAAATCGGGGTCGTTTTCCATTAACTCATATAAGTCAACAAAAATACCCTTGCTTGTATAACTATATATTGGTACTCCCTGGTGGGGGAATGCGACTATGTCGGCAGCCTGCCCCGTACCTATGGCAACGCTAAAACGCCTTAATGCATCTTCATTTAAGTCGCCGTAATTGTGCACATCTCCGTAATTTATCACTTCTATCGTATAATCGGGATTAGTCCTGTTAAATGCGGCTATATATAATTGGAGATAGCTTTGCCAACCGCCAAACTCAGGCAGGGTAAGGGTCACAATTTCCTTTACCTTTGGAGTTCCTGCTTCTGCTAATTCTGCCTCGATAAAACTCCCTTCTACGATCAACGTCCCTTCTTCCCCATATTCAGAAAAGACCAAGATGTCCCCGGCGTGAATAATGCCACGCTTTAAGATAATGATGATGTCCCCATCCATTTTTTTGTGGATATCCATTATTTCACCAGCACTCACCCCACGTTCCAAGAAACTCAGCAGATTAAACCGGTCTCGTTCGAACGTCCCACCGGGACGATTTTCTAAATCAAGCTCATATAACCCAGAACCATCACCAAGCAAGATACCCGCTGCCCCATCGTTAATTATGATGGCATCCCTTGCACCGCCGGAAATGCTGATTTGGTACTCGTCAAAATCCTTTTCGCCAATGTCATAAACACGGGCAATAAACAAATCGCCATTACTTTCAAACCGCGCGGAAGCTGAGCCGACCCGCCCGTCCTCCATGACAAACAACGATTTCGAGAAAGTATCTCCATCCCCAAGTGCTTCATATACAAGATTGCCGCCTATATCATAAACATAAACACCCGACATCGACTGAACATAATAATGTCCATTGTTTATCACGAAATTTACCGCATGGCGAAAATCCTCGTTTTCGGCAAAGGGACTGAGGTTCGTCCGGGGCAATCTGCCACCATCCGGGCCAAAGCGGTGGACAACGAGACCGGTGACGGTACTCCCATCCTCCCCGGTTTTATTGGAAATGACATTAAAATATCCTTCCTCATCAATGAAAAGACAGGTAAAATACTCTGCTTTTGGTAGAGAAAACAATTCTTCGATATTGCCATCATAATCAATCCGGACTACTCCTGTGTTGTCCAGATAATAAACGAAATCATCAGTTATAACAACATCGGACGCATTTATTCTGTCCGGGATTTCGATGGTTTTCAGTCGGTACGTTATCGGTGTGATTTCGGTTTCGGTTGCGTTTTCCTCTGATTTACCTTGGCAGGCTGTCAGCATCAATAAAGCCGTCAAAACCAGGCTGGTGGTTAACTTATGTAATGGCACTTTGATTTTTTTCATATTTCGCTCCATCATTCTATTTCACTCAAATAAAGATTAACCCTGTTCTCAATAATATCAATAACCACCTCGGCCGGTTTCTGCCCGGTGAGATAATCGCGTATTTCCTGATTGATGATACCTAATATCACCGGTTCGGAAGGTTCGACGGCATTCGTTTTTAAAAGTAAATCCCACAGTTTTTGGTTTTCCTCAAGGGTATTATCCCTGTCCAATCTCACCGTTATCGGGTCTCCATTGGCAGCTGTACCAATCATTATATCGCGCCAATACGGGTTATCTTCAAATTCTATTGTTGCCTCATGTGCCATCCTTTCAAATTCGCTCATTTTGATCGGTAAGTTTATCGCATTTTTCCAATCCATATTGTAGTTATTCATCATATGTTTGATGAATTGCCACGCACCTTCCTTCTTTTCCGACTGCTCCGCAATCGCAAATCTGTTAAATGGCCAGAAAAATGAACCGCTGCCATCAGGGGTTGGTAAGCCAATGTACGTTACTTCTTCACCAAAAAAGTACTCAAATTGTTTAATATTGCGGAAAGCATTTCCTACACCAAATACTAAACCATCAATCATCAAAGGTTCACCCTGTTTTGCACCCAGATGAGGAAATAATCCTGTTCCATCATCAGAGTATTCAATGCGGTCAATCGGAAAACGCTGGGCCGCCTTAAGGATTTTCATAAAGATATCGCGGTCAAATGTCATCCTGCCTGTTCCCCGGTCAGTAAAATAGTTGAGACTTGTCATAAGTATAAACTTATGTCTGTCCATATCCATGATTATGTCTTCCGCCTCCGGTTTTGAATCAAGGTAATCGATAAATTCATCTATCGATAAGCCCGGCGTTCCGCCGACTTCGGAAGTCTTTGCAACAATAGTGCTTAACCAAAAAATGGGGAAGATGGTATAAAGTTTTCCATCCATTTCGAGCGCTTCAAAAACACCCGGCAAGTAATCATTCTTATTAGTATCGGGGTCATTTTCCATTAATTCATACAAATCAACAAAAATACCTTTGCTTGTATAACTATATATTGATACACCAAAACGGGGGAATGCGGTTATATCGGCAAGTTTTCCCGTTCCTATATCGATGTTAAATCGCTTTAATGCGTCTTCATATTCATCATTACTAAAATTATCCATATAGCTCACTACTTCTATTGTATAGTCGGGATTTGTCCTGTTAAAGTCGGTTATATATAACTGGAGCCAAGTTTCACTGAAACCAAACTCTGGGATGGCAAGGGTCACAACTTCCTTTACCTTGTGTATTCCTGTTTCTGTTGGGCCTGTTTCCACTTCCGGGGTCCAGCCCCCCTCTGCGGTCAACGTCCCCGCTTCCCCATGTTCGGAAAAAACCAGGATATCCCCGGCGAGAATAATGCCGCGCTTTAAAATAATGATGATGTTCCCTTCCAATGTTTTGTGGATATCCTTTATGTCACCGGCATTCACCCCACGTTCCAAGAAACTCAGCAAGTTATTCCGGTTATGTTCAAGCGCCCCACTGGAACGGTTTCCTAATGCAAATTCAAATAACCCGTTGCTGTCACCAAGCAAAAGTCCTGTAGCTCCGCCATTTTTGATGATGGCATCCTGCGTACTCCCCGTTACATTGACCCGATACTCGTCAAAATCTTTTTCTTCAATATTATAGATACGGGCAATAAACGAATCATTATTGTTTTCAAACCGCGCGGAAGCTGAACCAACCCGCCCGTCTTCCAAAACAAACAACGACCTTGAGAAAGTATCCCCGTCTCCAAGAGCCTCATAAATAAGATTTCCACCCATGTCATAAACATATACTCCTGACATCGATTGGACATAAAAATGCCCGTCATTTATTAAGAAATTAACTGGGTATGAAAAATCCTCACTTTCGGCAAAGGGGCCAAGATTAGTCCGCGGTAGATTTCCACCACTTGGGCTAAAACGGCGGACGGTCAGACTGGTTTTTCCATCCTCTCCTTTGCTATATGCAAGGACATTAAAATTACCAACCTCATCAATGAATAGACAGGCAAAAGACTCGGTTGCTGGTAAAGAAAACACTGTTTCGATATTACCTTCATAATCTATCCGGATTACCCCGGTGCTATCGAGATAATAAACGGCATCATCAGTTATTACCACATCGGATGCGATTATGCTATCCGGGATTTCGATAGTTTTCATCCGGTAAACAATCGGAGTGGTTGCGCTTTCCTCAGATTTGCTTCCGCAAGCGGTCAGCATACTTATACATGCAATCAAGGTCGTTAAAATAATATAATTTCTCATTATCCCTTTCCTTCGGCGGGGGCAAGCCCCCGCCCTACTATGTCATTGCGGGACTTGCCCCAAAATATCAACGCGACAACATGTCGTATTTATAATATACTACATGATGTCGCATTTCGTCAAGTATAAAATTTTAAACTAACCGTTCGGAGAAAATAAGAATGTCCCCAGCGAAAACTATATTACGCTTTAAGACAAAGATGATGTCCCCTTTGCGGGTTTTATGAATATCCATAATGTCGCCGACATTTACCCCTTGCTCCAGCAATTTGAATAAGGGATGACCGGAATTTTTTTCCTTAAATGTCCCATCGGGACGGTTTTCGAACTCAAACAACCCGGTACTATCACCAAGCAAAAGAGGCGAAGCCCCGCCATTTTTGATGATGGCATCCCAAGTGCTTCCGGAAACGCTGACCCGGTACTCGTCAAATTCTTTTTCTTCAATATCATATACACGGGCAATAAACGAATCGCTGTTATTTTCAGATCGTGAGGAAGCGGAACCAACCCGTCCGTTTTCCATTACAAACAACGATCTTGAGCGCGTATCACTATCGCCAAGTGCTTCATAAACAAGCAAACCTTGCCTATCATACACATATACCCCCGACATCGACTGGACATAATAATATCCGTCGTTTATCAGGAAATCAACCGGATAAGCATAACTTTCACTTATGGCAAATGATCCTTCCAAAATGGTATTACCCAGCTCATCGCCATTAATATCAAAGTGGTGGACAACAAGCTTCGTGACTGTTCCATCCTCCCCCAAATTCCTTGCGAGGATATTAAAATCACCCGCTTCATCTATATGAAGACGGACAAAAGTTTCTTCTTTTGGTAAAGGAATTAATTCTTCGACATTACCCGCGTAAGCAATCCGGATTATCCCCCCGCCATCCAAATAATATACGGCATCATCAGTCATCACGACATCGAGTGCATTTATTTCCTCCGCAATTTCGATGGTTTTCGCCTGATACAAGGTTGCAGATACCGGTTTGTTTGCCGCTGATTGGATTGCCTGAATATATTCCTGTACCAATTCTTCATAAGTTAAATCTGCGGATGATGAACTGGAAAGAACACCATGAGCAGCAGTGATCATATCTTCCGGTTCGTTTGGCAGAAGTCCCCCGACGATAATCAGGGTAACTGCCAGTATAATTGAGAGAATAAAAACCGGCCATTTCATTTTTTTGTACTTTAAGATATTTTTTAGCTTTGCTTTAACATCGTCTTTCTTATCGAGCGCCATACTCACGCTCAAAAATACATTATTTCGGGTCGCTTGGTGATTAAGGCTTGAAAGAATAATTTTACAATATGCAACCCGTTCTTCCTCATTCATTTCGCGGACTACAGTTTCATCAACCGCATTTTCGCAAAGTGTATTTGCGGTTCTTTTCATAAAATATGTAAATGGATTAAACCAGTGAACAGCGTTGGCGATTAGAATAATCACCTTGACCGGAATATCCCCACGCCGCCAATGAGCCATTTCATGTTTGAGGATCAAGGCAAGCTCCCAGTCCAGATAATCACGTTCGGGCACAATAATTATCGGCTTGAAAATACCTATCAGCATTGAAATGGGTATCAGCCGGTTCTTGTATACCGTCAACGGACTGTTGATTTTATGATTAAAAATGGTGCTTTCGGTAATGATATATTTCCGGAAATGATAGTAAGAAATAATATTTTTCATCAGAAAAATTATCGTACCGACCAACCAGACAAGAAAAATCCCGATTGATACAGCCTGCATATTAAAGTCAGTTTTAAAAGCCACCTCATTAATATTGATAGATATCGGTAATTGTATTTTGGTAGATAAAGGTCTGATCAGTAAGGTTATCCACCGCGCCCCCCCAAACAGAAAGACCAGCGGAATCAGGTTTACATAATAATGCCAGGTCTGGCTGAATACTCTACGGGTTAATGGTTTTAGGCAAAACAAAATAATCCATAATACTGCGCCGATGGTTGATGCCTGGATTAATTCTTTTAGAAATTCTGCCAATTATCCGACCCTTTCTTTACAGTCCCGTTAAGCCCTTATTTGATGACAAAGGTTTGTCAACTTTAATACTCCCTACTCTTTCATCAAGCCATGCGGATATTTCAGCGATATCATCATCTGATAAACCCTTTATGTCCGCAAATGAAACGACAAAGCTTTTCAAATTGCCACTATGGACTGCTTCAAGAAATACCAGTGTCTCATGTTTTTTGTACATTTCTTCATTTAATAACGTCGTGTAAATGTTCGCTTTGCCATGGATGGTTTTACGTAAATATCCTTTTTCAATCAACCTGTCCAGCAAAGTGGAGAGGGTCGATTTCTTCCAGCCGCGGCGTTGGGTAAAAATATCTAATAATCGCGAGACGGTTATCTCACCTTCCATCGCCCATATTTCGCGCATGATTTCCATTTCCGTTTCGGATAAACGTCCCAGTTTTGATTTCATGGTTGACCTTTCTGTGCTATTTTTTCTTTTTAATTTACCACAACCATATAATACTACACATTGTCGTAGAAATCAAGACTAATAAAAATTTGCATATTTTGTCGAATTTTGTTCCACCAATGAAAACTCCTTGTATGTCATCCTGTTACTCGGTGGTTGCAATGCTCAATTCCATCAACTGCTTTTCATCGACAGTATCAGGCGCATTGGTCATCAAGCAGGAGGCATCCTTAATCTTCGGGAAAGCGATAACTTCACGGATTGAATCTGCTTTTGTGAGTAACATCACCAAACGGTCAAGACCATAAGCCAGGCCGGCGTGGGGCGGAACCCCATATTTGAAAGCATCAAGCAAGAAGCCAAAACGGTTTCTTGCTTCTTCTTTTTCAAGCCCCAAAATACTGAACATTTTTTCTTGGATATCACTTTGGAAAATCCGTACTGAACCACCACCAAGCTCCGTCCCATTAAGTACGATATCGTAAGCTTTTGCCCGGATTTTGCCCAGTGCATCAGTATCAAGCAGGTGTAAATCTTCATCCATCGGCATCGTAAAAGGATGATGAACGGCGACATAACGTCCTTCTTCCTCGCTGTATTGCAATAGGGGGAACTCAGTAATCCAGAGGAAGTTAAACTTATCTTCATCGATTAATCCCATCTGCTGTGCTAATTCCAAACGTAATGCACCTAGGACGCTAAAAACCAAATCATTATTATCAGCGGCAAACAAAAGTAAATCTCCTGCTTCCCCGGACATCGCATTGACTAATTCGGTCAATTCATCTTCCGTCATGAATTTGGCAAAAGATGATTTATAACTTCCATCAGCTTGGATAGCAAGATAAGCAAGACCTTTCGCACCATATCCCCTGACGAAATCAACAAGCGCATCGATTTTCTTGCGAGGCATTTCGGCTTGTCCTTTGGCATTTAACCCACGAACAGAACCACCGTTTTTAAGTGCACCGGAGAAAACGACAAACTCACAATTTTTTACCACATCAGAAACATCAACCAGCTCCATATCAAAGCGGGTATCGGGTTTGTCTGTACCGTAGCGGTTCATTGCTTCGGTCCATGTCATCCGGGGTAACGGTAATTCGATGTCAATATTTTTTGCATTTTTACATACATTTTTTATCAGGCGTTCGTTTACTTCTATAACATCATCTACATCTACGAAGGACATTTCCAAATCTACTTGGGTAAATTCCGGCTGCCGGTCAGCCCGGAGGTCTTCATCTCGGAAACATTTCGCAATTTGAAAATAACGGTCGTAACCGGAACACATCAATAACTGTTTAAAGAGCTGCGGTGACTGCGGCAGGGCATAAAAACAACCGGGATGGACGCGGCTGGGAACGAGATAGTCGCGGGCACCTTCAGGAGTTGATTTATTAAGAATCGGCGTTTCGATTTCCAGGAAATTTTCCTTAACCAGAAAAGCGCGGATATCGGCGGCTATTTTGCTGCGGAGAATAATTTTTGCTTGCAAATCAGGACGACGGAGGTCAAGAAAACGATATTTTAAGCGCAATTCTTCTTTCGTGCGCGAATCTGCTTCAATTGGAAAAGGTGGGGTTTCGGCTTCGGAGAGAATGGTAAGGGATTTTGCCCGAAGCTCTATTTTTCCGGTTGCCAGGTTTTCGTTTACGGCACCACTTCGTGCTTCGACTGTCCCACTGACAGCAATAACGAATTCGCTCCTTAGCTTTTCACCTTTGGCAAAATCTTCACTGCCACAATCGGATTCTTCCAAGATGATTTGTAAGATTCCGCTGACATCACGAAGGTCGATAAAAATGATTCCCCCTTTATTGCGGTTTTTCTGCACCCAGCCCATAACAGTAGCGGTTTCGCCGACATTGGCTTCGGTGAGCTCGATGAGGCGGTGGGTACGTTTTGGATTTTTCTTAAAACTAGACATTGTATTTCTCCTTCGGGTTGTGTTATAATATGTAATTGTTCACGACTAATATTAATAGGAAATCACATGGAAAGCAAGCAAAATTCAAAATTTCAGACAGATTTAACCGAAGGAAGCGTTGCAAAAAGGCTTCTCAAATTTTCACTTCCCTTCATGTTGTCAATGTTAATACAGCAAAGTTATGTCTTGGTTGATATGATAATTGTCAGCCACTTCGCTGGTGAAGCTTCGGTTGCCGGGGTCAATAACGGCGGGCAACTAGCTTTCCTTGCGACAACCTTTGCGGTTGGAATTTCAGTCGGTGGTACAATCCTAATTGGGCAATATTTTGGTGCAAAGAGAAATGATGATGTCCAAAAAACTGCCGCTACCACATTGACCTTTATGTTGTTACTGGCTCTGGTGATGTCGGCCTTTCTCATTCCATTAAGTAATACCCTGCTCCGTTTACTTCGGGTGCCGGATGAAAGTTATACCGAAGCGTGGCGTTATCTAACCATCAGTTTATGTGGTTTACCTTTTATTTTCCTATATAATGCCATTTCCGGAATATTACGCGGATTAGGAAATACAAAACTACCTTTAATAATAATTACCTGCGCAAGTTTTTTAAGTGCGGGACTTGACTTGGTTTTGATCGGAATTTTCCGTTTGGATGCCGCCGGTGCAGCTTTTGCAACCGTTTTCGCTCAAGCATGCTGCGTAGCCGCCTCGGCAGTTTATCTTAAACGCACCGGTTTTATGTTTGATTTCAAGCGGAAGAGCTTTGTTATCCATAAAGATAAATTGATTCTTATACTAAGGTTGGGGATTCCATCCGGTTTTTCACAGTTGGTGGTAATGTCCTCATTTTTGCTGATGACTTATCTTGTTAATGGATATGGCGTTTCGGTATCAGCTGCGGTGGGATTGACCG
>Ga0209737_10000514_pt1 | contig 31361 bp, 34 predicted proteins | sample TergutCu122P3_FD_187284 | JGI IMG/M metagenome (GOLD analysis project Ga0209737, IMG submission 187284) | Cubitermes ugandensis P3 segment gut microbial communities from Kakamega Forest, Kenya - Cu122 P3 (SPAdes) (version 2) | ecosystem: Host-associated > Arthropoda: Insects > Digestive system... | reverse complement strand
TTTTTCGCCTGCCATATATAGCATTTTCAGTATGTTCCTATCATCTTTAAGGTCAATACCCTGCACATGATTAAGGTCAATACGGGCTGATACGGTTTCGCCGGATTCTTTATTAATCAGAGAAACGGACTCGCCATTCATCAGGCGATCCTTATCATCCTGTTTAAGGTGCACGCCGCGAATAACATCCGGCACAACATGTTCCATTTGGCGGCGCAACAAGTCGTTTGTTTCCTTGTCCAATTGGAGCAGGTACATCTTTCCGCTTATCTGAGCGGCTACCGTTTCGCCTCTTTGCAACTTTTCAACTTGCTGCGAATTAAGGTGTAAATCGTTATTCAATTCATTCTTTACCGGGAAAAGCTGCATAGAGACGGTTTTGTCTTCATTCCGTTGTAATCCGATTTTAGCCTTGCTTCCATCCTGCAATTCGACAAGCCCTGTTTTATGACCGTCTAAAAGACGTTGTACATCCTGCTCCTTCAGGTTGTACCGGTTTATGTCTTCTTTGGGTATATCGCTTTCCGTAAAATAAGCGCCGGCGTAACGGATTCGCTGCTGTTCGCCGTCGATGGCAAAACGTTTCTCATTAAGCAAGTCAAGCCTTAGCGTATGTTTGCCGGTCTCGGTTTCAATCTGAATGCTCTTACCTAAAAGCAGCCTCTCCCTTTCTTTCGTTTCAATATCGAATGGCAGTTTGATGTTGTTCGTCCTTGCCTTCAGCACTTCGTTGGTTTCCCGGTCAAGCTGTAAGATGTGGCGTTGGCCGTCAATATGCTTATTGATAAGTTTACCCGCGTATAATTTTATAAGTTCCGCATTGGTTAAGTTATAGTCATTTTGTATTTGCTTGCGTACAGGAACAATAGATACGTTCACGCCGGCGTCAGTTCGTTCCAAAAGCAATTTGCCGTCCATGATTAACCGCTGCCCTCCGCAATAAAAATCGAAACGCATAATATCCGTCCGCCGCCCGGACAAAAAGCGAATAAGATTATGCCTGTCCAAGTTTAGTATGCGCTCTTTAGACATGCCCAGCATGGCCAAAGTGTGAAAGGGTATTTCGTTTATTTCAAAATTATCCATTAAAATTTGTTTTATATTGAATATCTACATATCTTTGCCGCAAAGTTACGCATAATATTCGGATTATGAATATAAAAATGATAAAAAAATTTGCTCTCGCGGCATTATATTTCGCAACATGCTGTATATCAGCAGTCGCGCAATTCAACACGATATTCCCGAAAGAAAAGATACCGCAAAATGCAACCGATAACTTGGTAGCCGATGCACAAGGGATTGATTCAGTCGCTTCCCGGCAAGTGCAAAACGTTCAAGCGGTAACGATAGATGAAAGCAAAAGATATATCCTCGATGGAATGAAGAAAAGTCAATACCTTGCATTGCCGATTGACGAGTTAATCGTCAACTCTCCGTATGGCTATCGAATAGACCCGATTAACGGAAAACGAAAATTTCATAAGGGCGTTGACTTGAACGCAGATTTTAATTATGTGTACAGCGTTATGCCCGGCAAGGTAGTAAAGTCGGGCCGTAACCGGGAACTCGGCGAATTTGTACAAGTGGAACACGGTGAATTTATCACTACTTACGGACACCTTTTTCAAAGGTTGGTAAATACGAAAGAAGCCATTGAAGCCGGGCAGCCGGTAGGTATTTCAGGGAGTTCGGGACGCAGTACCGGCGAACACCTGCATTTTAGCATGAGTTTTAAAGGAAAAAGCATTGACCCGATGCCGATATTGAACTACATCGGGCAAGTCATGCAAGAAGCAAAAAAAGAAGTTGAGAAGGCAATTAACAATTTGAATATAAAACAATAACTATTAACCAATTAAATTATTTCTTATGAACTATTTAGTATTTTCAGGCAAACTCATGGCAGATGCCAGGGTGAACAAAGGGGAAAAGGGAAATTTTATCTCTTTTACGTTGTACGAAACAGGAAAAGGCAATGATGCGCCGAAGTTAGACGTAACGCAGAATTTTAAAGGCAATGATGCGCCGGGTATCGTTGAATTTCTAAAAAAGTCGGCAACCGTAATTATTACGGGAACGCCATACGCCAAGATGGGCAAAAGCAGGGACGGAAATTCCGTTCCGGTAATGTCGGCATTTGCCGATAAGATTGATATCGTAGCCTTCGCAATCGAAAAGGAAGCTACACCTGCTTAAGGACGCGATATACAAGGCAGATTTTGGGTATCGTAATCATCGACGGTAAGAACGTCAGCGAAGAAATGGTAAAAAAGGGATTGGCCTGGCAGTATTACTACAGCCGCGACAAAATGATGCGGAAGCGGAAGCGAAAGCAAAAAGAAAAAAGTTAAATATATTAAACGAATCAAACCCGGTCAACCCATACGATTACAAAAGAAAAAAATAAACCCGCTCACGCGGGCTTGCAACTCGTGCAGGTGAGATTTTACACGATGCCGGAAAGTTTATTAATTTTTACCTTGGTCATACCGGTTTCGACGATGCCTGTTTTTTGAATCAGCTTAAAAAGTTCCACCTGAGCTGCATTTTTATTTTCTTTTGTACTCATAATTAAATATTTTCTTTTAGTAATTACTGCCAATTTCGGATGCTTTTATCATCTAACAAACCGCAAAGATAAACAAAAGATTTATAATATCAATTTTTCAAGCTGAATTATGCGTTTTTTGCGTATAAATTTAGAAATCGCGTCTTTTCTAAATTTGGCGGGTATTTGATGTACCCTTACTTTTGTACTGCTTTTAAGTAAGCGTAAACTATTTAATATTTATAAACTTATTAAAATTAACGAATTATGAAACGATTAAGTAGATTTTTGATTGCCTTATGTGCAGTAGTTGTGGTTTCTTGTTCGAGTGACAATGAGCCGGTTGGTTTGTTAGACCAAAGTGATATTCAAAACGAGGTTAGCACTCGTTTAGTATTTAAAGACTTTGAAGATTTTGGGACGTATTTTGATTCAGTTAAAAATGATGATCAATTTACGGTAACTACCCGATCTTCTTCGTTAGCAGATGAAGAAAAACCGGAAAACGAAGAATCAAGGGGAAGGGCTATTGTTAATAAGTATTTGGAGTACACCCAAATGGGTAGAATTTTTAATTCCGAAAATGAATTTCAAGTGGGTGATACCATTATAAAATTAGGGAATGACGGTTACACTATTTTTAAAATTCATAAAAATAGCTACAAAGCCGCTAACCCTTACATTGAATCGAATGATATTACAAAAAGACTCGACCAGTTCAGGGAAATTTCAGATTACTTTTACGAGTTGGAAAAAGGTATAATACTATGGTATTCTGGAAATCCATTAATCGAAACGGTGGCTTTGGGATCAGAACCAATTTTAGATTGGGGCGATTTATATGAAAATGATTTTGAAAGCCAAGAAAATATTGGTTTAAGATCAGGAAGCTGTGGACCAGTTGTTAATTTTTGGAGGACAAGTGGGTTTTTCTTTGTGGGTTGTGGAATTGAAATGGAATATAAGGAAATGCAAAGCGGTAATTGTAAAGCGAAAAACACAAATTTAAGAATGAGCTGGGATTTTGTTGTAGTAGGTCTTACTTATGATAATTATCCTAATGGAACTCATAGAATAGTTAATGGCATCAAAAATGATACCGGATCTTACGATAAAAAAACTTTTGCAGAGTTTGGAGGTGTGAATTTGGGAAAATACAAATATCATTTTGTAGACGGAAGGATAATCGGAGAAGCCCAACAGAGTAATGGACAATGGGTTGGTAATGTGAAATATTGGTATAATTATTATTGATTATAAATGAAGAATTTATGAATAGAATAAGAGTTATTTCTATTATTTTATTAATTGCGCATGCATCTTTTTCTCAAATTATTAAAAAGCCGATAGCTATTGGAGTTAATTACGATAAGATTGCGGATGCCAACAGGGATTGGAAATTCGATCAGGGGATAAATGCAGACTATAGCGTAAAGCGAGAAAGGATAGTCTTAGAATTATTTTATGGCAGTTCTTCAAAAATGAAAATGAAAAGTGCCGTTGGCGTGTCAGCCTATAATTCTGAGTTAGCTATCGGCCGTCCGTCAAGCCAAAGATTTTTCAACGCAGACCTCACTAAGATCAGTAGTTTATACTTTGTATTATCTCAAACCGCCCTCTATGACTTGGTACAATTTCCAAATTCGCATTTCTTTGCAATAAAAATAAGCCCTTTTGTTACAATAGATTATGAGCATTCTATTAAAAATACGAAAAAGAAAGAACATGGATTTTCTGATCTTACTTCATCAGAAGCGAATCATTGGATATCGGAACGGGACATACCTGCCGTTAGCGCTGAATCAAAAATACCTGTCGGCATATTTTCCCTCGAAGGCGGATTGGCAATTGAGGCTATTTTTTTTAAGAAAATTGGCGTCAACTATAATTTTGGTTACTCTCATGCTTTGTTCGGTCATTCGCAAATTGACGCAAAATTCAAGTATTTAGGGAATGACATTAAAACCTTGAATTTGAAGTCAAAAGATAGTGGTATTTTGCAGAAAATAGGTATAAAGTATTATTTCTGAATGGATATCTTTCACCGTAGTCCCAGGTGCTTAATGTCTCATGCCAAAGTAGATACAATAATTCTATTTTGGCATGAGTCTTTTTTAAAGGGTTTTGTGTCTTTCCATGTACATAATCTCCCCGCGTAAATACGCCTTTCATATCAACGTCATGTTCAATACAAAATCGTTTATCTTCTTTTGTAAGCACTTGGGGTCTCTAATATGGTAACCGACAATTTTATTATCACTTGTGGCGGGAGTAATCAAAGCATTTTTTGGGATTGCCTCTGTCAGTTTCCCGCCGGATGACGAAGCTATCAGGGCGTCTTCTTTTCGTGTTTTATGAGTTATCCTCTCATAGTCTTCTTCCGTTGTTGGGTTGAATACCCTGTCGTTCCCTTTATTGAAGCTCTTTTTTGTCATTGTTTAAATTTTATGTTCAGATAACCTTTTTCTTTAGAAAACCTGTCCAATCGGACAGTAAAAACCCCCGCTAATTCGACTACCCGCCATTTTTTAGCGGGTAGTCGAATTAGCGGGGGTTAAAAAAGAATATTCAAAGCACATGACCGCCTGCAAATCAAAGTAAGGGGGTGGATTATTCATTTACATTTACCGCACAAACACGACGATGGCGTACCTGATGTTCAGGCACGCCATCGTTCATTGCAACGTATTTTCTATGCTGATAATCGCTTTTGAATAAGGGGGATGTTCTTTTTTACAAGTTTGATTATCCTGTCGTGGTGTTCCGTGTTGCTGTTGCAAACACCCCTGCTTTGCAGTACCTTTAATTGTGACAATGATACCTCTACCGTTTCTACGCGCTTGCCTCCGATACTTGCGGAAAGAATGAGAGAGTCAGGTTTCAGGTGGTAAGAATTTGAATAAACACAATGGTGCACTACGTCGCCCTCCCGCATAACTTCATCTACGCTATCCATCACCTTTACCTGTATCTGTCCGTCCGAAAACATAATACCGAAAAAGCGGGATTTCATTTCGATGAAACGGTTTTCTTCTTCCAATGCTTTCTTTTTAGCGATTTCCGCGTCTTGCCGCTTCTTCCACTCCATCTTTTTCTGAACAAACCTGTCGTGTTCGATTTTCAGGTTGGCGGGGCATACATATTTGGCGTTGCGTAAATCTTTTCCAAAGAAACGGAGTAAATCTATATAATCCCGCCAAATGGATACGTCTTCAATATGATAATCGTTGCGCATACAAATTTTTAGTGATGCCCAATATTCGTTTATCGCATCTAATCCTCTGCCTGTAAAATACTTCAATACATTTGTTTCACCTCTTTTCAATAGCGTTTCGGCTCTGCTATCCGTTAGTAACGTATAAAATAAATCAAAAGGATGAATACCGTAACATTCCCCCTTGTAGCCGCTTCGTTTCAGTTCAGGAATTAATTTTTGCTTCGGAAACATTTTAGTTGCGTTTAGATTGTAAACCGATCTTTCGGGGCGAATTTCGATTTCACTGCCAAAGTTCCATGAATTGTTAAAATTGTACGCATTTCTTAATCTCGCCCTAACGGTATATTTACCGTTAGGGGCTATCCACCACTGTACAACTTCATTGGTAGAGTATTTTGCTTTCTGTCCTGCTTTCGTATAGACTTCGATATAAAAGAAACGCAAGACCTGAAAACCGCCGCATACGGTGACTATACAGAAATACCCACTACCGCTGAAAACGCTTTTTCTGGTATCGTACAACTTCAATTCTTTTTTGCAATTCGGACACATACATCCGCAAACGTTATTAATAAGGGTTTGTTTGCTTCCCCACGACACGCCGCACTCCAAACATGTAATGACACCCTTCTTTGTCCTGCGTCCGACAAATTCAAAACAGTTCTGATTTGCCCATTCAACCTGCGTTTCAGTTATGGGCGGAAGTCTTTTGCTTGCTTCAAAGACTTGGCTTTGGAATTGATTTTTTGGCTTCATGGCTAATAAAATTAAAAAAGAGTGGGTTGGTTAGGGATAACCGTTTTTGTTGGTTTTCTTGCAGGCTGCTTCATTCGGTTATAAACTTCGTCATGCAGCTTTTGTATCGCGGCTTTACGCGCCTCTTCCTTTTCGTCTGCCGTAAGATCGACGACGTGATTGACTATAACTTGGCAACTGAGGGGTTTACCTGTTTCAATATTGTCCTCATCGTAATAATGAACTGCCATTGAGTAAATTTCATCGTCCGTAAATCCATTGCAACCGCTTTTATGTACGGTATTAAGGATATAAGTAATGCAGTCTTCCAAATTCTTATTGGTCTTAGCGTATGCTACTGCAAAAAGCTCATCTTCATTTGCTCTTTTATCCAAATACGCTTCGATAGTGTTCTTAAAATGTGCTGTTGATTTCATTTTGCTTTGTTTTATGGGCAGGGAATACTCCCTGCCCTGTTAATACTATTTTTCCTCATTAAAATATTCAAATAAACGTCGTTCATAACATAGCTCACATTGCTTGCTGTTATGAATTTCAAACGCCATTTCACCCCAATTTTCAACTTCATTGAAATTGGGATAAATAACCGTCGGCAGTGTCGAATAGCTATCAAAATCCTCCTTACTGACATCATAAACATTCAAGGCTGAACAACCTATCCTGTCGAAATGGTCGTTGTTGAAATTTAGGTTTTCAGGGTAATAACCGTATGTTTCTTGCAGGTACTTTTTCGCCAACAAGACAGGCTTATAATCCTTGTGAAAATCAGCATATTCTACTCTCAAAACGGCTTTTTCACCCCATCCGCACGTCCGAATACATTGTACTCCTTTTGTGTCAATCATTTGTTTTTCAACAAAATAATCTACAAAACTTTTTACTTCATTTTGTAACCCAAAATCTACCGATAAGGTTTCAGTCAGGTCTTCCGAAAAAAGTTCGGGTAAACGTTCAAATTCGAGGACACTCTTTTTTGCGTCTGCTCGTGCAACATCATCCAATTCATTGAATGAAAATGCTATAATCATTTTAGTTAATCTCTTCATTGTTTTAATTATTAGATATTTAATAAATTTCGTTTTCTGATGTAGGTTAAAATATTCGCCCTTTGCTAATAGCTATATTTGAATATTCCACCATCCCCAAACCGTGTTGCCGTTAGGAGTTAATGTACACAACTCCCCCTCTACGTGATTATCTATGAGGCAATTTTGGATATGTTCAATATCCACATCCCATAGATGAAGCCCTTTTCCCTCTAATCTCCATTCGATGTTATGAGAGCATATTCTTTCAATGCCTTTTGATAAAGCTCCTCTTCCTGTCTGCTGCTTGTTTCTTGTAGTTGTCGCCATGTCTTTATATATTTGACTGTTAATAATATTGATAATTAATGATTTACTTGTTCGATAACTGCTATTTCTGCTAACGTCCCCCCGAATATTTTTTATGATGAATCTGAGCCGAGGGAGTTTTGTTTTACTATTTTTTACTTTGTGTACCATCTTTATGACTTTTTTTTTGCGTCATCGTCGCGTCGGTCGTTTGTTTCAGGGCAATAATAGGAGTAGGGTTTAGGGCTGTCAAGGTTTTTGCGATAAAATACTACCCGAAGGTGTGGAGATTTTTCGCAAAACCCGGAGGGCTTGACCTTTACTGCCCGTGAAAAACCCGTAACTACCTTTGCCCGTGAACAAATGACCGACGCGACGATTATCGATGGCTATGAGGAATAAAGATGATAAGGTATACAAAGTAAAAAACGAATTGATAAAAAATCGAGATGAAATGGCGAGCCTAAAAATCAATCATTTAGAATTTCACTTGAAAGTGATACTCCTGCATGTGTACGGACGTAAAGTGAAACGGCACGTTCGTACTCTTGCACACAATACCACCGAAACTCTCTTTGCGATTGTAACGAAACGCTGCGATTTTCGTAAAGCGGAACGCCATACGAAAATTGCAGGATAGAGAAGTGGAAACGCAAAGAGTGTTGCAGGCAAATATAATAATGTTATTTTTACTATCCAGGAAGAAAATATTTCAGCGGATTATGCAATTAATAACATTATTTTTGTATCTTTGTCGGAGAATGTGCACTTAATAATTATTAAAAATGGAATCAAAAAGAAAAGCCAAAGGCAGTGAAGGCGGTAGCCTTCAAATCCGCGGTCTGGATGCAGAGACGTTGAAAAAATTGCATGAGTTGAAGGAATACTTTAAAGTCGGCACGAATAGCAAAGCTGTTTTGCTTGCAATTACGCAGTTTAGAGCCTTTGAGGAAGAAATAAAATCTTTGCAATTACAGCTTAGAAAAGCAAAAGATACCATCAGAGCGCAAAAAAACGCATTATGCAGTATAGAAAAGGTGATAAAAGCATACAATGATGAAGAAAATAGCGATTGAAGGAATAATAACATTATTTTTTCGACATCCTCTGCTGATGACTGCAAGAACCTGCCAACCATCGCTTGCATATCCAGAAATTATAATGTTATTTTCTATTTTGCTAAACAGGAAAAACCTTTTTGCCTTGCAATGCCGATTCTACGAATTGGGCAATAGTGGAATGGCATTTGCCAGACTGATTCAGTTTTTGTAATTTTGCCGCTCAATTAATCCTATATGACGACTATTCAGGCAATAAAAAGACTTCGTGAAACGGAAGACAAAGTTGAATTTAAGGAGGCTAAACGAGATTTCAACTTTGACGGCGGCAGTCATGCTGACCCATCCGAAAGGCGCAAATGCGTACTTGGTTACGTTGTCGCCTTGGCTAATGAAGGTGGCGGCTTGCTTGTTTTAGGAGTCAAAGAAAAAAAGGTGTTTCCGCACGAAATTGTAGGAACAACGTATGCAGAAGGCAAAATTGGAGCGTTGGAAGATACCATTTATGAACGTTTGTTTATCCGGGTTAGAATTGAGGAGCTATTTGAAAATGATAAGCGTGTATTGGTTTTCAATATTCCATCACGACCGATTGGTTCGCCGTTGAATTTCGAGGGAGTTCCGTTAATGCGCATTGGCGATAGTTTGCGCGTAATGTCAAATGCCGAATTATTCCGTATCCTTTCTGAAAACGCGCCGGATTTTTCGGCTACCGGTTGCGAAGGGCTGACATTTGATGATTTAGACCCTGAAGCCATTACGCTGATGAAAACCGGGTATGCTAAAAAACAGGAAAACCCTGCATTTGAATCATTGCCGCACCATCAAGTCCTTGCCGATTTAGGGTTGATTGAAAACGGTAAATATTGTTATGCCGCCCTGATTTTGCTTGGCAAAAGGCAAGCCTTGCGAAAATATTTACCCAACGCAGAAGTTATTATCGAATACCGGTTAGACGATTCGATGATACCCTACACGGCAAGGAAGGAATTTCAGGAATCGCTATTTACGGCGATGAATAAAATTTGGGCTTATATCAATCAGCCGGCAAGTAATCCGTTATTGCATGTCCGGCATAAATTTACGATATACGATATACACGCTTTCAATGAAGATGTAATCAGAGAAGCGGTTTTGAACGCCATCGGACATCGTTTATGGAATGACCCAAGTAGCGTAGTTATCAAACAGTATCCCGATAGAATCAACATTATCAACCCCGGCGGTTTTCCGAGTGGCGTTACTAAAAATAATATTCTTACTGTCAGCAGTAAGCCCCGAAACAAAAGGGTAATGGAAGTTTTGGAAAAAACCGGGCAGGTAGAGCGTTCCGGGCAGGGGGTAGATAAGATGTACTATCTCTGCCTCATGGAAGGAAAGCCGTTGCCTGATTATAGTAATACGGATGATTATCAGGTCGATTTGTGTTTAAGGGCAAAGATTGTAGATGAAGCCTTTTATCTCTTCCTGAAAGAAGTACAGCATAAGCGTAAAAACAAACTGAACGCCTTTGATTTGTTGACGCTTGATAAGGTTCGGCAAGGCATTTCGACTGACCTGTTTGAAGAATCGGTCGAAAAATTGATCCGCGAAGGACTGATAAAGTCGCAAAGTTCGGCAGATAAAAAGTATGTACTGGGCGCTTTATATTTCGAGCTTGCCAAACAGCCGGCTTATATAAAAGAATACCGGTTAAGTGATTTACAGGCGGTTGCAGGCTGTTTTGAAAAAGCAAACGAAGTTTCGATGAAACAGTTTGTAGAGGCTTTTGATGGCAAGTTATCACGCGGACAAATAAAATATTTGATCCTGAAGTTAGAAGAAAAAGGGCTGATTGTAAAAGAAGGGCTTGGTCGCTGGTCGATTTATAGGTTATCCGAAAAAATTACTGAAGGGGAAAAAATTTTGGCGCAATTTCAATTCGCCATAGAACACTGAAAATACGCCATAGAATTACTAATGTACAACTAAAAATACGCCTAACATACTGTTATATATACATTTAGTAATTCGCCATAAAAAGACGAAAACTCTCCATAGAAAAATATTTAGTCCATATATTTAGCGACTTCCTCCATCGACTGAATGATGGATATAACTTTATCGCGGGCTATAGTTTTTGAAACCCCTTTGTCAAGCGGGATTTCACTTACCGGGATATTGAAGTTAAATAAAGCGTCAAGCGAAACCCGTTGGTTGTAATATTCAAGCAAAACTAAGAGCGTTGAAATACGACCTTGTCCGCCGGCTTTAATAACGGCTTCATTTTTTGTTCTGGCATCACCTTCAATGCGTTGAATTTGATTAAAAGACAGGCCTGTTCGTAATGCCAAATCTTCAATATTCAAATTCAACCGTTTTCGAAGCTTTCTTAGCCTGTCGCAGAAAGTCAAAATGTAATTATCGACATTATCCATCGTCAAATATTAATAGAATTTTATAAAAACTTGCAAAGGTACGAAAAAAGAAACTTCCTAAAAGAAAAACTTAGAATATTTTTATTTTTTCAAACATTTCTCGGTTGCACAACTATTAAAGCCTTATATAAAATAATTCTATCTCTAAATACAAGGCGTCTGAAGCCATACCGGTAATTAAAACTTAAACTCATAGCTGATCATCGGTAATATGCCGTACAGATACATTTTGGTGAATTTTAAATTGGTTTCGGTCGAACTTATCGGAACTTGTTCAGTAAACAGACTAAACACATTTTTTCGGTTATACACGTTCATGATTGAAAAATTCCAGTTTCCACGATAATATTCTTTTTTCGGTTTAGGTGTCCATGTAATGCTCAGGTTCAACTCGTGAAAATCTTCTACACGGTATCCGTTTCTTTCTGTGTAGGTTACAAAATTGGTTCCCAGATAATTAAAACTCCCCGAGGGGATGGTTACAGGACGACCTGTGGCATAGCGGAATGATGTGGCAACGGATAATTTATCATTAAGCCGGAGCGCCGTATAAAATGTGAGGTGATGACGGCTGTCGTAAGGAGCTGCGTATTGGCGACCCTCGTTTACGCCTTCGATTTTCTGCGTTGCTTCGCTAAGTGTATAACTGACGCGCCCTGTCAGAAGACCATGTATCTTTTCAAACATCAGTTCAACACCTTTCGCCTGTCCTTCTCCTGAGAAAATCTCGGCGGCAATGTAAGGATTGACAAACAGGTCGGCATTGTCACGAAAATCAATCTGACGATACATGCGTTTGTAATATGGTTCGATACTTGCCATATAACCTTTACCCCATGAGTAACTGTAACCGGCAGAAAATTGATGTGCTAATTGCGGGGGCGCTGTGTTGTTTGGCTGAAACCAGATGTCGGTAGGCATCCCAATGGTTGAGTTGCTAGCCTTATGCAGGTATTGCACCATGTTTGTGTAGGAAGTTTTCAGGGTATGACCGTTTCCGAATGAATACCGGATGGCGGCGCGTGGATTCAGGTTGGCAAAAGTACGCATGAAACGTCCAGGTCCATATTTAACAGAATCAATAGGAAAGCGATTGTATGGATGAAATGTGTATTCAGTTCCGGGACCTATATTACTAAATGTAGACAAACGTACACCACCACCAAAATTCAAGCCACGTACCGGTTCCCAATCAATTTCGGCATACAGACCGGTTTCGAATGAACGCTCACTTTGCAGGGAAAACGGTGTTACAGGTGCATCAGATCGTCGCGGACTGATATCGCCCGGACGAATACTGTATTCTGTAAGCGAAAGTCCATACCGAAGTTTCAGCCGACTACTAATCGTATGGTCGGCGTCACTTTTCAATTCTATTTGCCGTAACGAGGCATCCCAACGGTAAGCCATACCATCGCTCAAAATGTAGTTGCTGTATCCAAACCGGCTTGCAATGAACGATGTATTAATGAAAAGTGATGGGTTAACGATATGGTTCCATCGGAAAGTACCATTCAGGTTACCCCATTCTAAGAGGTATTCGCCTGAAAAGTTGGGTACAAAGAACTGGTCGAATCCATTATAGACGGACAGATAGATGCGATTATTAGTATTGAGGGTATAGTTGGTTTTCATGTTCAGGTCATAAAACCATAACTTGTTGCTCTTATTCACTGGAAATTCGACGGTTCGGATGCCAACGGCATCGCCTAATTCAGCCATGCCCCAACCTGTTTTTCCTGCATAGCAGAAACGACCTGCTGCCATCATTGAGCCGCGACCGTTTGAAAACGGGCTTTCAACGGCTAATCGTGACATCAACAACCCCACGCTGCCGGATACACCCAATTTATCTCGGCTTCCCTCCTTCATACGGATATCGACTATGGATGACAATTTACTGCCATAGCGGGCGGGCACACCTTTGTATAAATCGACCGTACTGACAGCATCCGGATTAAACGAGGATACAAATCCAAGTATGTGTGAGGGATTGAACACAGGAGCTTCATCAAGCATTACTAAATTTTGACTGTACGATCCACCGCGCACAGACATGTTAACACTACCGTGATGCGAAACCTGTACACCCGGCAAGGTGTGTAGACTGCGTAAAGCATCAGGTTCTCCGAGCAAGGCAGGCATACGGCGAATTTCTGAAATAGTTAACCTTGACACATCAGACCCGGCAACCACAGGAGCGCGGGAAACTCTGTCAGCGCTGACTACTACTTCGCCAATCGTTGCCGCTTCTTCTTCAAGTGCAATATCAAGCAAGAAATCAGCGGATAAGGAAACATCTTGTAGGCTAACGGCATAGCCAACATAAGAACATCGCACCTGATGTTTGCCTGCAGTAAGATTTAATACATAATATCCGTAGGCATTACTTGTTGTTCCCAGAGTAGTTCCTGCAAGGGCAACTGTTGCACCCGAAAGCGTCTCACCAGTGCGCGTATCACGTACAGTACCATACAACCGAAAGGTTTGCCCTTGTATAAGATTAGATGAAAAAAAAACCACGAGAAGTAAGAAGATAAATCTGCGCATGATATTCATTTTTTATCGTTATCACTCAAATCTAAAAAATATTGCGAAACAGAAGCTGCCGAAAAACAACCTTGTGCGCCACCGCTGATATTTGTTGGCGGAGAAGCGGGCGCAGGCGAAAAAGCGCCACCGTCATTATAAAATTGTTTCGACAACGCAGCATAATATCGGTAAACCGGTTCCGAAATACAGTACATATTCACTAATCCACCTTTATCCCATTTTCCAAAAGCAAACCCCATATCCGTACCGCTAAAATTTTTATCAGAACAGTCTCCATCCGACATTTTGTATTGATATACATACGGAGACATAAAACGATCACTAACAACAGAGATCAACCATTCTTCATTGCTTGTGCTTCCACCCAAGTATATGTTTCCTAATATTATTAAATCTTTAGCAGAAAATGAATTTATATAAGATAGTTCAGAAGAAAACAAATATCCAAATTCCCTAAACATATAAAAATTAACCTCATCTTGCGGTTCGGCAAAATAAAGGCAAGGAACTAAAAAATCCTCCCATCCGTCAGGCTTGTCGTACATAAACTTTCCAATAGGTTCTACGGATACTGAATCAATCACCGTACCGTAACACATATAATCGGTGGATTTATATTCATACCCTTTATATTCAACCTTTAACGTATATTTATTACCAACTATTCCCTTAGTAGATGTAGTGAAATAAGTACCTTCACGTACATCATAATTAGTGCTAGTTAAATTTTCACCCTCGAAATATTTGCTAAAGGAAAACTTTCTAAAACCACCTATACCATCGGGTATTTCTAACGTGTAATTCCATCCCTCGTAGGGTATTCCGTAATAATTAATGCCTGAATATTCCAATGTAGAATCTGTTGGAACAGAGTAGAATGAACGCAACAAGTCAACATTTCCATTATTGTCAAAAATGGTAACACGTGCATCATTGATTCCCCGATGAATTAGTTGTCCGGTTGAGATATCCGATACATTTTCCATTATTTTCACAAAATAAGGACCCGGCTCATTTGTCACCAAGCCAGTTATGACGATGGTAGTTTTACTGCCGAGGTTGGGAAGTTTGTAATCTTCTGTACATGATGCAATTAAGAAAATTAGGAAAAGAAATTTTAAAAATATGTTAGATTTCATCATTTTATGATTTATATTTTTGTAATTCAAGATTTAATAATTCGGAAATTTCGTTATACGAGCCAGAGTTAAATATCAATCTGTTATTAATCACTATTGTTGGTGTAGCATAGAGTCCGATTTGATGTAAATCAATAAAACTATTTTCAATTTTATCTATTAGCTCTTTTGAGTTAAATTCATTAGCAAATATATCTAAATCAATATTTAATTCTTTTGCAATTTCGAACGCTTTAATTGAATCTATAAATTCATTTCGTTGGTATACAAATTCATAAAAGTCCCAAAACTTATTCTGAGAATTAAAAACTTCACTTGCAATTATTGCTGTTGTTGGAGTAGCCGAAAAATTAACATATCCGAATTTCACTTTATCTCTGTATGTATTATATATTGAATCGTATATTGAATGATATTCGATACATTTTCCGCAATCAAAATCAGAAATAACTAACATTGTGACATTTGAATTTAAGTTACCTCTGTAAGAAATAACCTTGTTATCTAATCCTTTTAAATGAGGATTTTTAGGAGGATATAAATATTTGTCGATAATTGATATCTGCCTTAAAGAATCTATTAACTCATTTTTTATAATCCCTCTAAGTTTGCTGTTCTGTAATATTTGGCCTTCAAACGTCTGAGATGGTATACTCAATAAGCTAACATTATGAATATATTGTAAATCTTGGTTAATTCTGTATTTAATGATTAAGCTATCATAACTATATTGCTCAATAACTGAATCAACATAATTATTTAAATATGATTCCGAGGTTACATTTCTTTTCTTTGCCTCTTGAATAACCAACTTTTTGTTAATCAAATCGTCAAGTGCAACATTTCTTAATGTATAAACTCTATTTAATTCATCATAAAGTTCTTGTATAACCAGCTTGTCTAATTCCTGTAAATAGATATTTTCATCATTTATTATAGCTATAATATTATTTTTATTATCAACATTAGGATTACAAGAAAATATCAATAACAAAGATATTATTGATCTGATATTTATTATAATACGAAACATAAGCATATAAATATTGTTTTTGAAAGAGAAAAGAATATACATAGAATTTTGCCATAATCAATTTAAATTGAGTCCGCTCCGCAAAGTCGCTTTTCGGAGCGGACTCAATATTTAAATCCTGAATGTGTTATGTAATTAGTAGTAATTTAAAAATATTTAACATAATAATATGTATTATTATTGCCTAAAACAATTCCTGCAAAGTTTTGATCATCCCACTCAAAATCTGGTGTTGCAGAAGTTGTATGACGAGTCCATTTCGCCCAATTCTTATTTTTGGTGTTTTCATCATCAATACCTATAATTGTATTCGCGCTTGAAGTACTCCAGGCAATGACTCCATAGTCAAAACCAAGTCCTGTATGTTTATCATTTGCGTCTCCTGCAAAAATCCAAGTTAGCCCTGTGTTATTAGAAAATAGGGAAGCTCCTATATAATCCCCTGGATACTTTATTAATCCTCCGCTTGAAGTTATTTTATTTGCATTACCACTGTCTTCATCGTCATGATATCTTCTGTAAACATGTACAACCCCATCTGCTGACGTCCAATGATAAATTGATAATAGTAGTACGCCTCCACCAAATTTACGGAGAGTGCTATAAATGCCCATATCGTAGGGAGTTGGACCTGTTCTATTATAATCTCCTGGCACAACGCAGAACCGCCACTCCATATTTTTATTTCCATCAGCGTAAGTTGCGCCAATATTGTTAGATACATATGTCCATCCACCATCTTGATTATCTTGATGATAATGAAATTCAGGATAAGAGCCACAAGTTGTTTTCTTAAGAATACCTACTGTAACTCCTCCACCAGTTCCAGGATAGTAAGGCGTATAAGCTCTTGTGGATACTACATTTGTTTTTGAATATGTTCCATCAAGAACGTTTTGAATATGTGCGAAAAATTCTTTTGCTTCTTCACACATTTCGGAACTTTTGGTTTCAATTATTGGACCTGCTACAGAATAACCTTTCTGCGCGGTTTCTTCATTGTCAACCAAATAACCTGAATTGTTTGTTTCAGACACCATTAAATACAATGCCGTTTCATAATTTTCTTCCAAATTCGCGATGTTTTCGCTTTGTAATAAATTTGGATTTACTGCGCTGTCATTTAGGCTACAAGATGCCATAACGACCACTAAAGAGGTAATCAAAAAATAATTTAATCGTTTCATAATAAGTTAATTTTAATATGTTTATAAATATGTAAGAAAATGTTATTTGAGTTTTCATAAATCCAGTAAAAAGGTAAGGGTATATCAAATGTCCGAAAAATAGAATAAAGACGCCAGATATTAAACCCGCTTTCATAAATTTCGATGCCCCATTGCTGTCCAACGATAACATTCAGGTCGGGGCCAACTAAATCCCAGTGTGAAGGTTTTGGCCCAACAAACAAATGCTTGCCATCGTGGAAAGATACCTGAGCCGCTACGGATAAAAGGCTAGTCACGGAAAAGAATACCGCAATCAGCACTGTCTTTAAATTCACATTTCTCATAATACGTTCATTTTAATATGTTTATAAAAATATAATAGTTTACGATTACTTAAAAGCAGTGCAAAAGTAAGGGTATATCAAATGCCCGCCAAATTTAGAAAAGACGCGGTTTCTAAATTTTTTACGCAAAAAACGCATATTTCAGCTCGAATCATTGATAATATAAATATTTTGTTTATCTTTGCGGTCTGTTAGATGATAAAAGTATCCGATATTGGCAGTTATTAATAAAAGAAAATATTTAATTATGAGTACAAAAGAAAATAAAAATGCAGCTCAGGTAGAACTTTTTAAGCTGATTCAAAAAGATGTTTCGCCTCGTATCCCTTTGGCAAGCAGGATAGCCAAAGTACTGAATATAAGTCTCGATTCTGCCTATCGCAGGATAAGGGGAGATTTTGAGATCAGTTTTGAAGAAGGCATAACGCTTAGCAAGCACTTTGGCATATCACTTGATATGCTGCTTTTTGGCATAGGCAAAATGCAATACACTCTTATTCCTTCCGAGTTTAAAGGCATAGAGAATAATCTTAAATTTGCGCAACAACTTTTAGATATTACCGATAATATCAAAGGAAGTCAGGAAGGCGAGATTTTTATTACCGCAGCCGATCTTCCGGCGTTCCATTTTATTGCGCATAAAGAACTGACCCTGTTTCACGTATATTCATGGTATAAAAACGTATATGATTATAAGGGAACGTATGAGGATTTTATCAAAGAAATGTATAACGACGAAATAATGAACCTCTTAGTACAAGCACATACTAATTTTCAGAATACCACTTCCTCTGAAATATGGACTGAGAATTCAATTGAACCTACTTTGAAACTAATAAGATACCATTTCGAGACGAATCATTTTAGCGACACTAAATCCCCTGTACTGATTTGCGAACAAATTGTTTCTATTTTAGACACATTAGAGGGATGGATAAAAGACGGCAAGAAAGGAGTAGAAAAGACTCCCTATAGATTCTATATCAGCGAAATAGATATTGGAAATACAATCATTTATTTCAAAAATAAATCAGAGCCCAATTGTATGATTAGATTGTTTACAATCAATGGAATAAATATAAAAGACGCAGGATTCTGCGAAGACGTAGAACTTTGGATTAAGAGCGTTATTAGGCATTCTACTTTAATTAGCGAAATATCTACAAAAGAAAGGATTCAATTCTTAACCTCCCAAAAGCAAAAAATATTAGGTGTGTTGAACAATCTATAAACGACTTGTAGTTGCTCGCCGTCAAACGAAATAAGCTATCAGCAACAACTAATCTACCTCGCTTTGCTGCTCTACAACATCGTGAATGAGCTTCACGGTCTCGTCGTTAATGACGTTAAAATTAGCCATTAAAATATCATATTTACCTTGTTCAGAGGGGAATTTATAATACAACGGCGTTTCAAAATAAAGCGCTTCCTCGCGCTCAATTGATTTGATATCTAATTCCGCACGGCAGTGGAACATAGTACTCTCAACGTCCCCTTCCGTTATTCCGAAGTCGAGTGCGATTTGCCCGACAAACTCCGATGTTTGCAGTCCGGCGATCTTGGATGCGGGAATGAGGAAGTCCATGTTTTCATTCAGCGAAATGGTTTGCCTGTTTCGGTCAATGGATACGTTGGTTTTTATCTGTTTAACCTTCCCGAATACCTTTTCGAGCCAGTCGAGCGTTTCTTTGTTCCTTGCCGATCCTGCAAGGATATTGCCGATAACGGCGCAAACTTCCTCCGCGCCGTTTCTCCCATACGATGCTTTTAACTGCGGCAATTCCTGAAGCGCCAGGACGACGGCTACCTTGTTGCTTCGAGCGGTCGAAAGCAGGTTGGCAATTTTATGAAAATACAACGTCGGCAGCTCGTCGATGATGATAGCCGACGGAAGATTGCCTTTCGAGTTAATCAACCGGACGAGCCGGTTTAGCATCAGCGCGTTCAACGCGCTATTCATTTCCTGCGTTTCGGGGCTGTTAGCTATAATGATGTAACAGGGATTATCCTTATCGCTTATTTTAAGGTTTATCGGCTCTTGTTCCTTATCTTCGGACAAAACCCAAAAACTCTCTTTTGTAGCAAGGCGCGAAATCTGAACCCTCGCACTGCCTACCTGCCCTTCCAACTGATCAAACGCCTTATTGACGTAAGCTGACCGAAACGCCGAAAGGATGGAGTGCAACTCAATATCGGAATACAGCACCGTAAAAATATCGTCGTATGACTGATTCATAAACGCTATGACATGAGGCAAATCGCTATATTTTCCGTTCTCGTACTTGGAAAGAAAGTAAATGATGGAAGCTAAAAAATTGACTGCGGACTGTGTAAAAAACTGCTCATTCCCTCCTCCTTCTGCGGTTGATGATCCTTTTTTAAGTGATTCTATCAACGCTTGCGACGTTTCAAGCGCGGCTGCCAGCGTCGGGATGTACTCCCGTTTAAGCGGATTGAAGCGAACCGACCTTTCAACATCTGAAAAGTTGACGACGTAAAACTTTGAATTTTCAGCCAAAACTCCCAATTGCCTGTTTTTAAGGAATTGATAGTAAGTCAACTTGGCAAGGTCAGGAAATTTAAAGTCATATACGGCAAGGCAAAACCCTTTTGCCGCTAATTGCCGGATAAACGCATTGACAAAGGTAAAAGACTTACCGCTTCCCGGCGTCCCTAAAATTAGACTGCCACGAAATGGATTGACGATGTTTATCCATCCCTTATGGCGGCGTTTCTTATAATAGTAGCTCATTGGGATATTGACGGAATAGGGCGTTTCAACTAATTTTGTCGTCTGTTCAAACGATTCATTTTCAATATTGAAACGGTCTTTCATCAGGCTGTGCTGCACGAACTTTGAGATATTGTCAAAACCTACATTAAGTAATATTGTACCGGCGCAAGCAGTTGAAATATATAAATAATCGGGCAAAGAAAGCGCCGTTATCACGGTATCTCCGACAAAAAGCGTACTCCCAAAAAATAAAAACAAGCCCGAAAACACCGGCAAGGCAATATGATTGACCGCTTTCAGTTCAAGTTTTTTCTTTGCCCTTGTGCCGATACAGGTGAAAATCAATAAGACCAATAAAAAAAACTTGGCATAGAAAATATTCTGATAGAAAGCGATATTACGGATTCGATCTAATACGACATTCGTATTTTCGCCAAAATCGTAATGAAGGAACACTATCAGTTCGAGCAGCAAGAAAAAGTAAACAGCAGCTCGAAAAAACTCGTGCATCTTTTTCAATTCGGGGCTTTCATCTTGCATAGACGTTAATTTGCGCGTTTACTGAAAATCCTGTCCGCATCTTTATAAACGACTTCGATAGTAAAAACCTTATTGGCGTCGCCGATGATCAATTCTTCGTGCGTCCACTTGGACATCTGCCGCAAGTCCTTTAACTTAAACAGCACATAATTAAGCAAAAAGAGACGCTGCTCCTTATCAAGAAGATTTTTCTCATCCTTCCCTTTGGTTGCCATCTCCGCAAACTTCAAAAGTTGGCGGGAATGAATTTTTACATAATTGTCGTATTGTGTCCACGATTCCCGGAAATCCGAATGTTTGCTTATATAATGTTCTATCTCACTGTAATACGCCTCTATCTGCCCAAAAACTTTTCGGATAATTCTTTCATCCGATTCATTTATAATCCCTTCAACGTCCTGCAGGGACTTAAAAAGGCTATCGCGTACCATGTGAATAAAAGTAGCCTTTTCCGCTATTTCCTGTTGTTGCTTTTTAATCACTTCAAGTTTGGCAAGGTACTCCGCCATCTTCACCATTTGACCTGAAAGATAATTCTCCCCAAAAGCCTGCATAGACTTTTCGTCTGTAACCCAATCCCAATATTGAGCGTATGAAAAGACGCGGACAAATATGAGCGCCGAAACAATTAAAATTATCTTTTTCATAATCAATCTTTTGGATAGTTTATATACAATGGACTTTGTTCCGGGTTAACAACGCTCAACATGATTTTAGCCGCCTGAGAAATATACTTCAATTTAAAAAGTTCGTCTAAAACGTATATATTAAGGTCATTACGCTGCTTATTATCAAGCCTGCCTTCATTACCGGTCTTTTTGGCGGCGTCGTTGATATACCGTTGGATTAAATCGGCACGATTGGTAACTTTTTTCTTTATTAATGCTACAAGTTCAAGATATTCAGGATAGAACATTGAATACCTGTCCATCCACGATTGGTTTTCACGAATTTCAGATACGATTTTATCGACATAAGCCGGTTGAAGCGACTGCAAAAAGGTGCTTTGCAGGTTCTTCTGATAGTCTTGCGTTTTTTCTTCAAGGACAACCAGCTTGTAAAACATGGAATCCGTTATTTGTTGCGCGGCATACGTTTTATCCAGGGCATCCTGCACCCCAAGCCGCCAAGCCAGTTCCAAGCCGCCATACAAAAAGGTGGCAGGAACTAAATCGACGTGAAATATTTCAAATTTTACGCTTTCCTGTTCCTGTGAATACGCAAAGGGTAGGAACAAAAGGGAAAGGAACAAAGAAATGGCTGTATTTTTCATTTTGATGCTTTTTGTATGATGGCGTCCGACGTTCTATAAAGGCTTTCGATGCTGTTTATATTGTTAGGCGCAGCCGTAAATAAAGCCTTGTAGGTATAAGCGCAAGTTCCGCGCATATCTCTCAGGTTGTTAATGACATACGTAACAATTTCGTCTCTATCTTCGTTATTGAGAAGATTGCTTTTGCCATCCACACGCGCAAATTGCGCTAATTTGGTCGCAATGCGTGTGGAACGGTCTAAAAGAATAATCCGCAGCCGGTCTTTGATATATTCTAAACCGGTAGTACTTTCGATCAACCGGTTGCACAGGGTATAATAGTTAGCGATATCAACGGCTATGTCCAAAATATCCTGCTTGTCTTCGATATCAACCGCATCCGACTGCTTTGTACTCAAATAGTCGGCTGTCAGCTTCTCTAATTCATAGAGGCGTTTAACTTTTTGATTGATGCTGTCCTGAATGGCAATGACTTTTTTCTGCCGTTCGGCAATGTTCTTATGAATGATGCCGGTATGGAATATTGCCCAGGTGATGTTATTGTTAAGGCTTGCATCGTTATGTATCTCATCAAAGCCGAAACTGTTTCCTGAAATTTTATTCAACGGACTGCCGGGTGTTATGTCGAACATCCCGCCTTTGCCAAAAATACCACCCTCTCCAAGACTTCCGGACCCACCCTGCCCGATGATTCCGTTCATAAAATCGCCCCAGTCCAAACCGCCCAAGCCTAAATCGTACAAGTCTGTCAGGCTGAAATCGCTTGCCTTAAAACCGCCTTCTCCACCTTTCATAAACGAGTTGATAATATCATCAATGTACTTTTGCCAGTCGGTAGTCTGGGAAACAACCGGCACAAAAGGGAAAAGGAAAATAAGATAGATAATTAACTTTTTCATAATCAATCCAATTTATTTAATTCTTTTACTTCCTTGCGTGAATCCGTAACGATAAATTTCTTTTTGGCGGCGTCGTAAACGATGCCGACGCTCCATCAAAGCGCTTGCGCCTGTTTTCTTCAAGTCAATGACTCTTTTCATATACATTATTATATTAGTTAAACCGTAGTGGAATTTTGAAGCCGACCACAATGCCTATCCTGAACCAACTGCGATTGTTTGTCCAAAAAGAAAACTGTGTTTTCTCCTGAATGAAAAGTTGGATATTGAAGGGACAAGTATAGGTATATTCAAATCCGGGCGTGATGGAAAGGGTAAATTTTTCCCTTTCATTTACGCCGACCCCCAATCCGCCACGAAAACGCAAATTAGCGTTTTTAAAACGTACCATGTTGTATTTGTAAGCGCCCATAAACAGTAAGGAATGATATTTAAAAGGACGACCCAACGAATCGGCTGGATGAGCAAACACCTGATTATAATAGTCAATCCCAACTTCCCATGCGTTATGGTACTTCAATGTTTTTTCAAAAGTCGCTTCATAACTCATGGCTTTCCAATGCAGCAATCCGCCTGAAAGCGAAACGTATGAATCGCCGTCACCCGCTTTTAACAAAGGAGGGAAAATAACCAGGATGAATAATAAGGTAAAAATCCGTTTCATGGCTTACGTTTATTTGAATAAAACACTTCGATGAAAGGCGTCTGCATTAAGAACGTCGGCATAGTCTATGCGCAAGATGACCGTTCTTCCGGATATCTGCTTTTCGGATACTTCGACGGTAAAAACCTTTTCATCCGGAAAAGTAAATTTTTCAAACACATAGATATTACGATACTCCTTTACAAAGGTTTCGCCTTCGTTGATAGATAAAACAGGCTCAACTTCAATTTGCTGAAAATTTGTAGCCTTTGTGTGCCTTTTATCTTCAATCTTAAAACGGATTTGGTCAACATCGTATTCGATATTTGTTTTGTTCCGGATGGACACGTCAATAAAGAAAAAACCTTTAATCGTATAGATGTTGTTCAGCGTGATACGCAATTTGTACGCCTCGCGCGAAACGTCGAAATATTTGTTTCCGCTGTTCCAGATGGTCCAGGCTAATTTACGCATTTCCATCTGCGGCATATCTACATTGATATTCAAGTAACTGGCCATATCTTCCGATTTAATATCGATGTTGCTTGTGGCTTTGTTACGGTCTTCCGTATAGACACAGTTAAACTGAATCTTGTAGCGTTCCGTGATAATCGTAATCATGGAAAGCACTTCACCCTCTTCGTACCGGGCAGAATCGATTAGCACGGGTTTAATGCGTAAAATGTTCTTGATAGGGATATCGCCGGTTATTTTGTCCGTACTGACATCGACTAATTCGACCGGTTCTCCGACTGCTATCATCGTGCTGATCTGTTCGTTCACCTTGATGACTTGCATATCGGTACTGTTATTCATTCTTTGAGCGAACAAACAATCACATACTAAAAACAATAAAATGCTAAATATCAGTATCTTTTTCATATCATAAAATTTATTATAAACAACTAACGCGCCGGTTCTTCATTAATTAAATAGATAATCGAAGAATATTTAAGTCTGGCTTTATTTTGCCTAATCCGCTGCGAAACGGCTTGGGTGGCGCTTCGATAAAAATCCTGTCCCATTTGCGACATAAACTGCTGATAGGCGCTTTGGGACGAATTAATATTGACATTACTTGACTGCGCCATTCGAGAGCCGGCTATTCTCATCATATCGCGGAAATCGGAGTTAGGAACATACAATCCTTTTATCCCATCGTCATCATAGATGGTCAGTTTTGTTTTAAGAATCATATCGCCGTAAAGTATCGTATTGATATTTACGTGTACCCTTTGAGCCGAAAATCCTGATACAAGCCCGTATAAATAACACCCTTTCTTAAACAAGTGATTTCCAATGAATATATCATCCAAAAGCCGGATTCTGATTCGAGAACCGTCAACCACTGTTTGAGCTTCGTCCAAAATAGCCGTAATAAACATTTTCTTCTTGTCTGCGGATATGGTATTAAATGAAGCTGATTGCAACTCATGGGCTTTTTTTGCAGTAAGTATTACATCGTCAGTTTCTTCCGGCCCTGGCTCTTCTTTTTTCTCTTTTTCCCGTGCAAGTAAAATCGATTCTAATTTAGCGATTTGCTGACGCAACAGGTTCAATTCATCTGATTGGGCGTTTTTAGGTTCCCTTTCTACTCTTTCAACGTCACCGAACAAATCGGATCGGTCAGGAAAATATTTTTTTTGCAACTCCCGTAAAGCATTTTCCGCTTCCCTGTCAATACGATTTTGATCAAATAATGTTGAATCAATGATAGGGTCAAGAAAGCGATTCAGGTTAATTTCTTCTTCACCATCCTCTAATTCTTTGAAAAGGTTGTCCAGGGCCTGCAAGCCGCTTTGCTTTTTCCTTCTATCAAGCAGTTCCTGTACAAGAGTGAATTTATCCTTTTGATTAGGGACGGCCGGATCGGGAAGAATAGCATTTAACCCATCGATCGTTTGAGTTTCCGCTGCGCTCCTTTTTTCTTCCGCCGGAAAAATGTCGCTAACAACATAGGCGCCTAAAATAAGAAAAGGCAAAAGCACGAGCGGCAATCCATACTTTGTTTTCCTAAAATTAAAATTGTGTATCATCTCTCTTTTATTTTAAAATTTTAAGCAATTCATCTACCCGTATCGAATCAATTTTCGTTGTATCCTGCAGCATATCTGTAAGTTCCTTCTGAATTTCCAAAAGAAGTAAATACTCCGTAAATTGATCGGCTATTGAAACCGAATCAGTAAAACCTTGCCGGATTTGTTCAATAAGTTGTTGATTTTCGGGATTATACTTAGCCGGCTTATTCCATCGGTTAATAAAACCAACCGTATAGAGGCATAAAACGGCAAAAAGAATGATAGCCATCACAACGCCGGTACGCGACGGACGTGCATCGAGTTTAACAAGAATATGCTGCCGTTTTTTTTTCAGCGTATCAGAAAACCGATCTTTTTTGTCTGACTTCGATGTCTTCATTTTTCAAAACCTTATATTTATGAATGATAAAACCGTGCGGATTATATTCCGAACGTTTAATTCTACTTAAATAGCCCTCTGATACAAGGGTACGATAGGCAATCGATGTGGGTCGTTCAATACGCTGCGTCCCTGCATAGAAGAATTTAAGCGTTTTGACGTCATAAAAAATAGAATCCGCTTTGATCGTAAACAATATAGAATTGGCAAGCAACTGATTATAAAATCCTTGCTCGCGAAGATCATTATAAATCTGAACGCCTGATTCATCAATAAGATACATGGCGCGTGAAATGTTATTCTGAATGTACTTATCATCGGGCGGAAGATTGAAAAACAGGGAATGGAACATGTTCACGTGGCTCATGCCCTCTACTTCTTCATTATCTTCCAAAGAGCTGCGTTGAACTAACAACGGCAAGCCGGCATCAAGCACATAGACGTTTTTGCGCTCGTCAATAATTAACCTGTTTGCATTAATAATAACGATTACTACAATAATTATAGAGGTAACCATTGAAGCGGCGGAAATAAAAAAAGCTAGTTTAATTTTGTTCTCAATATTCTTAATCAGCATATATTTAAAAGTTTAATCATTAATATCATTCCCCTGACGATGCCGTTCCGAAGACAAAACCGGCAACAACACTACTTTCCACCACCGCCTACTGCTCCTTTGGCAAAACTAACACCTGCTGCAGCAACGCCAACGGCTGCCGAAACAGGTTGTATGATAGCCGAATGTGCGCCGGTTGTTTGTATAATCCAGGTTGAAACCGGGAAAATAACGATCATGCCGAATGCCACAAACAAGGTTAATACCGGAAAGGTCAACTGGTCTGACCCGAATAAGGAATTTAGCATCGCAAATTTCCATTCTTCCTCTTGAAGCATGGTTTCAAGCACAACTATTTCACGTAACAATATCCCGTTCATAATCTCTGCCGCGGCAAAGCAAACGAAATAAGCCAGTCCCGACCATAAAGAAACCGATATAAAGCGGGCTGTCCATTGCGCCCAGGATTGCTTCCAGGGTTCAAGGCAACTGAACGCAAACGCTAAAGGACCTATAATAGCCATGATCATCATCGCTGCTGCCTGTCCGAATAAGACGCCGCAGATGACCACATTCATAAAAACAAGGGCAAGGTATTGAATGATGCCATAAAAAAGTTGCTTTAACTTATTCATCACAATCATCGCCATTCCCGCCACTGCCCTGCCGAGACCAAAGGGACCGCCGCTAACCTCTTTGCCAATATCGCCGGATGTCATGAGCTGATTGCGTTCCGCATTCTCGCCTCTCTCTGCCAGCGTTGCCATTTCCATTGCTTTTTTAGCGGTTTTATCCAATAATTCATAACGCTTGTGTGAATTTTCCTTCATCTTTTCCCATGATTGATAAAACCGGGTATAGGCGTGTTGTTCCAAAGCTTTGCCGGGTACATTTACCATACGGACAAACCAGGGAAATGCAGCGATTGCCATAGATAAAAAAAACGGTCGCAAAAGGGGCAGTACGGAAAGTTTGTCCTCGCCGGCTATCACCGGATAAAGTTTAGCGGCGCACCAAATGATTGCAAAAACGAAACACAGCGCCTGTGCGATATTGACCAATTCATCCGAATAATTAAGCCCTACCGCATTCTTCCAATCCATAATGCTTTGCATTATACTGACTTGGAACATGTCTTTTGCCTGATTTACTTGAAGGATAACCATAATAACAATTGTTTATTTGGCGGTAATTAATTGGTTAAACTCTTCATTTTTAGATGCTACAATACAATAATAATTAATCCGGTAGCATACATTAATGAGTTTAACGAACTCGTCAATACAAAGCGAATAAGCGCGTCGTTTCTTCGAGTTGTCCAAATGCGACTTTCCGATAAGAAAGGTTTTTTTATTGATCCGATCGTACTCGTCGTACACGTTTTGAGCATCGTAAGCCGGCACTTTATATTCCGGGAACTTTTCGGTAAGTTTTTGAATTGTGCGCTTACAGTTTTCAATATCCTGAAGCACTTCTGCTATCTCGCGGTCGGAGTTACGGTCCTCCCAGTGCGCCTTTTCATTCTGGTAAACCACTTCGATAGCTTCGTTTGTTTGAATAACTTCATAAAGCGAAATAGTCGCCGCTTTATTTAATGAATCAAGCGGAAGGGCATTATTATTTTCATAATTCCCGCTTTTGTACTTGTTATGCAGGAAAGTATAATACCATCCGGGATAAAAATCCCAATACGCATCAGGTAAACCGACGGACGACTTAATCTGCTGTTCCAATGATTGGTCATAAACTTGCTTATAATCCGTCTGTGCGAAGCAAGCGCCGGAGAGGAAGAGCGCAAATATAAAGGATGAATATTTTCTCATATCTAATTATTTAACAATTGATTATACATTAAATGTTGTTTTCCGATTAAGAGCCGGCGATGCAAGGAGTTCAACGTATTTTTCAGTAAAACAAGTTCCTCCAAAACAAAGTTGAAAAGGTCATCCCGCAATCGGTTGTCTCGCAAATTTTTCCTGTCAAAACCGACAATCACTTTGGTCGTTGTCAGGATAAGCACTACAAACTTTATCCCACACTCAATAGTCGTTTCGGCATACAGCGCAATCAGGTCAGCGTCGACCGGGGGAGTTTGCAGCATGGAATTCGTTTTTGTTACGGCATCTCTTAAATCGGTTATAACTTCATTGGCATATTCCAAATCTTTCACAAAAAAAAGCGGATTAGGAATCGTATTGTTTTGAAACTGACTGAATAGTAACGCATCAACTTCGGCAAGTTTTTTCATCCAGTCCATATAAGACTTGTACTTATCGTTTGCCAACGTGTCTTCGTTATGAGCGAAGTCCGTAAACATCCTGTACTGCTGCTTATGCCAATAAATCCAAAGTTCGACTAAATCCGGTTCCCATATCCGGGTTTCACCGCCGCCTTCGCTGCTTCCCCCCTGCCCTTGTTCCTGTGAATAGGTAAAAAGTGAAACAACGCTAAATAGTAAAATAATCAGGTTTCGTATCTTATTCATAATTTACAGTGGCTAAGAAGTTTACAATGGATATGCCGGAATCACGATAATCGACGCATATTTTATGAACGTGTCTTTGAAAATTTGTGATTCCCTTTAAAAGATATAAATGTGTTGATTTAGAATTTATTAAGGTGCAAAAATCTGATTTTTCAAGCTTTGTGGCAATCAGATCGCCTACAAACGCCTCTAAAGCAGGTTTGAATTTTTTGTACACCTTCAGGTATACCTGCATGGCATCTTTTTCGGGTTTTTCGGTAGTATAGGTAAAATATTCATAAATAGAAACTTCGTTACCGTAAACCTCTCCCGAACTTCCTCGTTTGATGTAAAACTCTTTGAATTTCCCTCTGTATCCTTTATTATCTAATGCGTTAATGGTAAATATTTTATTTTGTTCTACTTCCGATAAGGATAAAATATCGGCAACAATTTCAAAATTATCCTTGAACTTGGTCTGATCACAGAGGATAAAAGTTGCAGAGTTGGCTATAATAGACTGCCTGACTACTTCACTTTTAATGATATCGTCCAACTCCTGTGTTACCGTAATGGCTTCGCCGTAAAATTTACGGACAGTTTTATAAAGGTACTTGATATAGTCCGCCATAAGCGGGGAAGCGAGCGCCTTCCACGCTTCCTCGATTACAATCACCTTGCGGTTAGTTTTGTTACGCATTTTTTGAATAAACACGTCCATGATGACAAGCGTAACAATCGGAAAAAGCGTATCATTACCCTGAATGCTATCTATTTCAAAAACGATAAGCTGCTCGTCAAAGAGCGTTTTATCAATGTCGTTATTCAATATTTCGCCAAAAATCTGGTCTTTATTGAACTTGCTCAAAATTTTCAAAAACTCCCTGTAATCTAAAGCAAGGTCGTTGTTTTCACCTTCCTTATTCTCGTAAAAAAGTTTCCATTTCCTGCAGATTTCAGGGATACGTTGTTCGGCGAAATGATAAAAAGAGGTAAAATTCAGTCCGTGAACTTCCACTTTTCCTTTTTCATCCTTATACATATTACGCTGTTTATCATTAAATTCATCGATTTTAGTAAGTAATTTATCGAATGTATCCGTATCTTCATTGTGTACATCTTCATTTTGCCAAATACGGATGGTTTTTGCCTTGTACTCCGCAGCTACTTCATCGGTAAACTCATTTTGCCCTGCAAAAAAATTGGCATAATAGGACATGATGGTTTCCCGGATGATATCCTTCTCAATTTTTTTAACCGTTGCATTTGGCTCTTTCCACAGCAAAAGGATAAGATTGATCAAAAAATCGACCTTTTCGATATTGTATTCAACCTGACGTATGAAAAAGGGGTTCATTGAAATGGGATTTTCTTCCGAATAGGTAATATAACGCCCGTGGAAATAGTCGCATAAACCCTTGTAGCTGTGTCCGACATCAACCATCACAATATCACTGCCATTGAGCAGGTATTGATGCAGCATCGTATTCATAAGAAATGATTTACCGCTTCCGGAAGGACCCAAAACAAATTTATTGCGGTTATCTATCCTATTGTTACGCATAGGAAGGTCTGACGGATCGATCGCAACCGGAACACCCTGCCTGTCCGTAAACCACATCATAAGGTTCGATTCTTCGGTAACGGGAAGTCGTTCTTTATACATAAGAGAAACGGCTACATCTGCGGTCGTAAGAAAGCGGTCATAATCACGCAATTCATAAGCATTACCCGGAGCGCCTGCCCTAAACAATTCATATTGATTGAAAGCCTGCTTCGACATACGGATATTGATGTTTGCCAAAGCCGATTCAACCTGATTTTTGGGAGCGTTCAAGTTATTAGAGTCGCAAATTATCACATCAAAATGGGAGTACACAAGTAATTGGCTGTTTCGCTCGATATCTTCCATTGCCAGGGTGATATCTTCCACGCAAAGGTTGTTAGCCGGATCGGGAACGGATTGATGTTTTTTTATTTTCGCATCCAATCTCTGTTTTTCAACGGCTTGATTGACGGTATAAACAACTTGGTTATAAATAACGGTTTCCGCATCAATATAGGGTAAAAATTTCATCAGGTCATGGGGAAACGACCGGTTATTGATAAGTTCCAGGCTGTACGGCTTGACAAAAGTGGGCATATCAATATATTCAACGTCAATTAGGCTTAGGCATTTTAAGTTTTTGTTGCCTATTTTTATACCATCGCCAAAAACGGCGAAATTATCAAACGAGCAGGCATCATCCTCAAAATCCATTGA
>Ga0209737_10000513_pt1 | contig 31387 bp, 21 predicted proteins | sample TergutCu122P3_FD_187284 | JGI IMG/M metagenome (GOLD analysis project Ga0209737, IMG submission 187284) | Cubitermes ugandensis P3 segment gut microbial communities from Kakamega Forest, Kenya - Cu122 P3 (SPAdes) (version 2) | ecosystem: Host-associated > Arthropoda: Insects > Digestive system... | reverse complement strand
ATTAACCGCTTTGGTGATTATGTGTTGGATTTCAGGCGAAAAACAGAGCCACTAACATCAGATTTTCGAATTCTAGGTAAATCAACGAATTAAGCGCATCAAGGGAACTCGTGGAATAACTGGCTAAGACAACGTCCTTTCTGCAGACACCAAGAATTGTGTTTTGGAATCAACGCATTAAGTTGTTTTTTGGGGAATTTTGCGCGAATCCCGGCCAACCCTCAACAACTGTCCGAGTACAGGGTCAAAGCGGGTTACTTCGGCATGGGTAAAGCGATTGCCGCCACACCAAATGTTGAGAAGGAACTGTATCACCAACTGATCCGGGGCATAGCCGCGATTGCTGCCCTGTGGCGGCAGTCCTGCCTGCATGAGCATCTGCCGTAGTTGCAAATGATCGAGCATTTGTTGCATCAGCCCCAAGCCACCCCAAGGAGTTATCTGTTCGTCGCAAAACTCAAGCTCAAATTCCATATCTCACCCCTTGGGTTATCACGCACACCCCTGAAGTTTGAACCTAAAACCTTTGCAAATCAATATATTGCGCTAATGGTTTCCATTAGAAGGAAGCTCTAATGGGAAATCTGGGATTAACCGCTTTGGTGATTATGTGTTGGATTTCAGGCGAAAAACAGAGCCACTAACATCAGATTTTCGAATTCTAGGTAAATCAACGAATTAAGCGCATCAAGGGAACTCGTGGAATAACTGGCTAAGACAACGTCCTTTCTGCAGATACCAAGAATTGTGTTTTGGAATCAACGCATTAAGTGGTTTTTTGGGGAATTTTGCGCGAATCCCGGCCAACCCTCTATTGCGTTAAGCGCGGCTTGTAACTTCCCCACCTAATTTGACATAATATAAATTATACGCAATGGCGCAGGCGGTTAAGCGGATGGGGGCCAAGATATCAGCATGGTTAAGATTTGCCACTCTGCGACCGGCAATGCCGTGATCCAGATTGCCTGCCCTTCAAACGCCTGCTACATGCAGGCGTTTTTTTGCGCCAGTCAAGCGGTCGCAAGCGTCAGATGACCGACCGGCTCATGCGCTGGCCGCACCTTGATTTCGATATCGTAGCCAAGACGGTTCAGGCAGTCCATCAGCTTGCGCTCGGACAAGTTGGTGAAGTCGCCGCGCATCATGTTTGATACTTTCGCTTGCGAGATACCCATGCGTTTCGCGGCATCCTGTTGCGTCAGCCCATGTTCACGCATCGCTTTCCTGATTTCGATGACCAAGCCGGATTTGATCTTGAGTTTTTCAGCATTGGGTAACCCAAGATCAGCAAACACGTTGCCCGAACTGCTGTCTGTATAAACCTCGATTCCGTTAATGATTCGTTTTTGCATTTCGTAGCTCCTTTGCTCTTGTTTCTGCCGCTTTCAGCCGAGCGCGGATTTTTGCTGTTACCAATCCATTCGAGCAGTTTTTCTTCGTTTGCCATGCTGTTAGTCTACACCCGTTCAGGTAAAATCGCAAGGGACTAAAGCAGGCGGCAAGCGAAATTTTTATAAATTGTATGAATCACTGCCCTGTGATGGTTTCGCGGCGCTGCTCGGCACCTATAGCAGGATGATCACATCGCCGCTTTTAAATAAAGCTGCAATGTCTTCTTCTCAGGCAGTTTGTTTCTCTCAATATGGAGGCGCTGGTCGTTGCCCACGATGGTGAATTCCGGCGCCAGGAGCGCGCGGTTCAGGGCTTCGAGCATTTGTCGGCGTATGGCTTCGAGTTGTTCGTTTGCTCCGCAGGCGCTGATTTCGTTGATGTAAAAGCCCTCGCTGGCGGTTTGGCCGACGGTAAACGACGGTGAATCGCCGTCGCAAGGCGCCCCGCTATAACGGAACACCCAGGGTTCGTTGTTGACGATGGCAAACACAACATCTTGTTTGAGTTGCTGACGCCTGAGCTGGTTTTCGGGGGGCTCCCATTCGGCGGGTCCGTAGTGTCTCTGGAGCCAGTCGCCGACGGAAATCAGTTGCCAGGGCGCCAGCAGTTCGAATGAAAACCCGTTGAACAGGCTCACCCGCCAGGGGCCGCTGCGCCGCATGGTTTCCCGGTACATGGCGGGAAGCGGCACGCCCAAACGCCTTTCGGCGGCGGCAATGTCTTCGCTATTGACCAGTCCGGGGATTTGCCAACTGACCTGGTACACCGGAAAAGATTCAGGGTCAGCGCGGGTGATATCGCGCATAACGCCCTGCCAGACGGCCAGAAACCCGCCCAGAGCCGTTGGGCGACTCACGACTTCCGTCAGGTAATTTTGCGCCAGCAGAATCCCGTGCCCTTCTGCTTTGACACGCTTGCCCGGCTTCATTCGCGCGTAGCCCCGCAGCCCGTATTTTTGCGGTCTATAAACGTCAGACAAGGTCATTTCGGTGGAGGAATAGAGGTAATCGACGCGAATTTCTCCGGCCAGTTGCTCGGTCAGCCCCAGAGAAACTTGAACGGTTTCTTCGATCTGGTCTTTACCGAGCGTTTGTATCAGCGACGGGTTTTCCGGTATTCCCTGCGCCATGTTCAAGGTGCTGACGGCCATCAGCAGCGCGCCCGCGATCATCGCAGAAACGGTTTTTCGCTTAAAGGTCAGTCTCTTTTTCATGGCCGTTTTCTCAATCAAATATTTCATTAAAACAAGGTATTAAAGCGCAAATCTCATCTTGTTTCGAGGTTTTTTTCATCCGGTCAAAATGGACAATGCCTCGTCGATTCGGGAGATGCCGACGATTTCGATATCCTCGGCAAGCCGTTTGGGCTTATTGGGGTCGGGAAGCAGAATCTTCTTGAAACCCAATTTTACCGCTTCTCGAATCCGCTCCTGCCCGCGCTGCACAGGCCGAATTTCTCCTGCCAGCCCAACTTCACCAAACACAATCAGTTTACCGTCTAACGCTTTGTTTTTATAGGAAGAATAGATGGCCATCAAGACCGCCAGATCGGCGGCCGGTTCGTCGATCCGAACGCCGCCGACAACGTTGATGAACACATCAAAACCGCCCACTTGCGTCCCGCCGTGCCGATGCAACACCGCCAGCAAAAGCGCCAACCGCTGCGGATCGACGCCCACCGCCAGCCGTCGCGACATCATCCCGGACATCACCGGATCGACCAGCGCCTGAATCTCCACCAGCAAAGGCCGCGAACCTTCCATCGTTGCCATCACCGCCGTCCCCGGCACCGGTTGCGCGTGACGCGACAAAAACAGCGCCGACGGGTTGGCGACACCTTTGAGCCCATGCTCGGTCATCCCGAAAACGCCCAACTCGTTGGCCGCGCCGAAACGGTTTTTCATCGCCCGGATCAGCCGGTAGCTCGAATGCGTGTCGCCCTCGAAATAAAGCACAGCGTCAACGATATGCTCCAGAACCCGCGGCCCGGCGATCGCGCCCTCCTTCGTCACATGCCCGATCAGCACCAGCACCATCCCGCGCTCTTTGGCGAAACGGGTAAACCGCGCCGCGCATTCGCGCACCTGCGCCACGCTGCCCGGCGCCGAACTCAGGCTTTCCGTGTACATGGTCTGGATCGAGTCGATCACCACCAGTTCCGGTCGTTCTTTTTCCAACACGGCCAGCACCGCTTCCAGTTGCACCTCGGCCAGAAGTTCCACCGGCGCGTTGATAAGCCCCAGCCGGTGCGCCCGCAGCGCCACCTGCTCGACCGACTCCTCGCCGGTCACATACAACGCGCGACGCGACGCGCCCAGCGCCGCCACCGCCTGCAAAAGCAGCGTCGATTTTCCGATCCCCGGATCGCCGCCAAGCAACACCACCTCGCCCGGCACGAAGCCGCCGCCGAGCACCCGATCAAACTCGACCATGCCGGTCTGGATGCGTGGCGCGTCGCTCGTCTCCACCGAACTCAACGCGCGAACCTCCGAACGCGAGCCGGACAGATTGTCGAAGCGACGCGACGGCGGCACGGCAACCGTCTCCACCAGCGTATTCCAGGCGCGGCAATGCGGACACTGCCCTTGCCATTTCGGCAACTGGCCACCGCATTCGGTGCATTGGTAGAGCGTCTTGGACTTTGCCATTGGCGTTATCGGAGGGAGTCAGCGAGCATTATCATTATTATAGACAGGTTGGGCTGCAAAAATGCCGATTGCCGCAGCGAAGCGTGCGTCGGAACTCGACGGCGCATCCAATCCTCAACGGTCAAACCGCAAAAGGATCACGGTTCTGCTTGCCCTGACCGCGCTCGGCGGCATCCAAAAAATCGGCCGGTATATATGCGTGCCGCAAGAGGCGGGGAAACGACGGTCGTTTACTCCTCTCCCCTGCCCCGCGCAACCTCAACCAATCCGCCCCGGCAGCCGCGCGCGCAGAAAGCGATGGAAATGCGCCATCCCGACCTCCGTCGGACTTTGATAAGGCCCCACCTCATTGCGCCCTGCCCTTTGCAGCGCCTCGCGCCCCTGCTCCATCCGCTCGATGATTTCCTGATCCTCGTAAGCCGTTTCGAGGTAAGCCCTTTGGCTGATCTCGGCAAAATCGGGAACCGCCTCCATCGCCGCCTGCGAATGATAAAACTCGACGATATTGCGATAACGCCGCACGCCGGTCGGCCACACCGTGGACACCGCCAACATCTCCGGATAACACTCGATCATGATATTGGGGAAATAGGTGAACCAGACAGCGCCGTGGCGCGGCAGCCCGCCCTGATGGTAGATTTTCACCGCGCGGGCGTAATCCTCATAAGCAGGAGAACCGTGCTTTCCCAGTTCCCGGAAAACGCCGAGCAGTTGCGCCGAACACCAGTCCCCGAAACGCCATTCCAGCGCGTCGCAATCGACAAAATGACTCAACCCCGGATGAAACGGCTTCACATGATAATCTTCGAGATACACCTCGATAAACGTTTTCCAGTTGCCCTCGTACTCATCGACATGCGTACTGTGATAACGGTAGCCGCTGAAATCAATATGGGTCTCCATCGCCAGCGAACGCAAATCGTAGGCAATGTCGCGCCCGTTGTCCTCAAACAACAAACCCTGCCAGTTGATCAGCGGCGTTTCCGGCAAATCCAGACACGGCTTCTCCTTGAAATGCGGCACCCCCTTGAGCTTTCCCTGAGCGTCAAAAGACCAATTGTGCAGCGGGCACAGCGTACTGCGCGCATTGCCGCGTCCCTTGAGCATAATGGCCTGGCGGTGTCGGCAAACATTGGAAAACATCTGAACGCCGGTTTCGGTGCGTTTCAGAAAATCGCCGCCCAGCTTCGGTTCGAGCACATGGTAATCGTACAGATTCGGAACCATCAATTCCTGGCCGACATAACGCGGCCCTTTGGCAAAAAGCCGCTCCATCTCCGCCTCGTACAAGGCCTCGTCGAAATATGACGAGATGGGAAGCTGCGGTGAATCCTCTTCCTGCGAGGGCGTCATCGAGCCATTGTTCAACTTTTTAACCATCCTTTTCCTCCGATACCTTGAACATTTTGCCGTGCGCGCCACCAGCGGGACGCCGCTATGCTGTCTGTTATTGTCCCTCACCCTTCCCGTCCGCGCAAGTCAGAGGTCAGGAATCAGAACGTAGGGGCGCGATAAATCGCGCCCTGTTTTGCCTCACGCGAAGCCGCGAAGCCGCGAAGAAAAACTTTTTAACCACGAAAAACACGAAAGCCACGAAAATTTACTCCGTCATCCCCGCGAAAGCGGGGATCCAGTCATTCAAATCTCAAACTTCCAAACCTTTACATCGGAAAAGCACACGTTTTCCATCTTTGCGAGATTGCTTTTCTGGATTCCCGCTTTCGCGGGAATGACGGCACATTTGTGTAGCGCATTCGACTTCTTCGCGGCTTCGCGTCTCCGAGTGAATAAAAAAATGCCTCACGCGAAGGCGCGAAGCCGCGAAGAAAAACTTTTTAACCACGAAAAACACGAAAGCCACGAAAATTTACTCCGTCATCCCCGCGAAAGCGGGGATCCAGTCATTCAAATCTCAAACTTCCAAACCTTTACATCGGAAAAGCACACGTTTTCCATCTTTGCGAGATTGCTTTTCTGGATTCCCGCCCCCCGCTTTCGCGGGGGCAGGCCCCGCGGGAATGACGGCACATTTGTGTAGCGCATTCGACTTCTTCGCGGCTTCGCGTCTCCGAGTGAGAACAAAAAGGGCGCGATAAATCGCGCCCCTACGCCCTCTCCCCCACCCCTGTCTGGCACTGGATTCCCGCTTTCGCGGGAATGACGGGGAGAGGGGATCGTTCCTTCGCGTCTCCGCGTGAGATTATGTTTTTCTGATTCCTGACCTCTGACCTCTGATTCCTGATATCCCCGCCAACATCAACACCAGCAATCCCAACCCCACAGGACCTAACACCGGAATGCTGGCGGTGCTTCCGCTCATCGGAGTGGCGTTGGCGACCGTCATCGAAATCGCTATCGGCACACTGGCAAAATCCGTCTCGTTCTCGCCGTTGATTTCTTCAACAAACAATCGGATCGTATAGTTGCCGTTCGGCAATGCGGCTGCCGCAGGAACGGTGAAGCTGGCCGTACCGTCAGCGTTGGCAGCGGCGCTTGCCAGCTTGCCGTAGAACAACACCGTGCCGCTACCGTTCTGGATCACGGCGGAAACAACATTGTTTGCGCCGATGGTTGCGCCGGTATAAGCGATGTTCACCGTATCGCCCGCTTTGACGCTGCCTACTGTCGTCGCGCTGCTGTTCAGGGACAACGTGCTCTCTGAAACCGTCAGCTTCACCGCGCCGGTCGCCATCGGCGCGCTGGCCGATCTTAAACCCGCGCCTACGGTCGCCGCGGATTTACCATTGGCGCCGACGGAAGATGTGAAGATGACAGATGCCAGATTGGGTTTAAAAGCGGGACGAGAGGAAGCAAGACGGTAGATATTGAGACCAATGCCGTGGACGTCGCCGAAGAAGTCCGCGAACGCCGCATAGGTGACGACGTCACCCGGCGAGCGCAGCCACCACCCCCCCCCGAATTGGCGCACCGTGCCGTTCACCTGGCTGGCTTCCGCCACACTCAGGGGCCAGAAAGAGGCGATACCCACTGCGGTTCCGGCGATGTGATCAGCGTCATAGCCCGCCCCGCAACAGTTTGCGCTTCCGCCGGTCAAGGTGCGCGAGGCAATAAGGTGTTGCTCTTTCGCCGGAAGCGCGCCATATGCCGCATCCATCGCGCTTTGTAAGGTGCTGCCGTTGTATTCGTTGGGCGTTGTCCACCCCGGATTGCCTGCCGTGCCCCCGGGGTTGTTGTCGAACCACCAGGTACTAACAGCCTCTTGGCTCATGGTTCCATCGCCGGGGTCGTTGGCCTGTCCGCGGCGAAACGGTGTGTTGCTGCCTATGGTCTGGCCGTTCGCCAGCAAAAGGGTCAGTGTGCCGGCCTCGCTGGCAACGCCCGCGCCGTTATGCCCGATCACCGCCCATTGCTTGCCGCCAAAGCCGATGATCGTCGGCGCGTCTTGCGCGCCCGTTCCAATAACAAAATTCGGCGTGCCCGCCTGGATGCCCACCTGCGCCTGCGCAGGCAAGGCGAAGAACGGCGACGCCAACGCGACGGCGGTCAAACATCCGGAAAGAAAAGGTCGGAGAGGAAAAAACGGAGTAAAACGCGGAAGGGAAAGTGAAGAGAAAAGCGAAGAAGAACGGATGTTGCCATCAACATATGGGGGGGGGGGGCATATGTTGTTTGCGTGAAGCCGTGGGCAGGGTGGGGGACATCAAGGGAGACATGAGGGTTCCTTTCAATAGGGGGATAATGTGCCGCTTATCTTATCGGAAATCAGCGGGTTTTTGTACAGATGGAAATTTTTTGAGCGGAAAAAATACGAAAGGCGCGAAAAAAACAACGTGCGCCTGGATATTGTAGTGCCATAGGATGGGCAAAGGCCATCAGCGCGTAGCCTGGACAAGCCGCGAAGCGGCGCAGTCCGGGAGTCAGGGATCAGAGGTCAGGAATCAGGGATCAGAAAAGCCCCCTTTTCAAAGGGGGTGGCCGCCGAAGGCGGACGGGGGTTTGCTGAAAAAAGTTACCGCAAAGAACGCATAGAGCGCAAAGAAAAAAATCGTCATTCTGCGCGAAGCCTTTAGCCGCGAGCGAAGCGTGGCGGGAAGCGGCGTCGCAGCGCGTAGCCTGGACAAGCCGCGAAGCGGCGCAGTCCGGGACGTGCGTTACGGGCGGCAGATTGCCGCCCCTACGGCTCTATCGCTGCGCCTTGCCCGTAGGGGCGCGATTTATCGCGCCCTGTGTTTTTGGATTCTGCGACGCCGCTTCGCGCCGCGCAGAATGACAGAGACGATTCCCGGATGGCGCTTCGCTTATCCGGGCTACGAAACCCCATCCCCATCCTGGCCTTCCCCTTGAAGGGGAAGGAACGTGCGTTCCCTCGCGGCTTCGCGTGAGATCCAAAAGGGCAGGTTTGAAACCTGCCCCTACACGCGCAGACGGCTTTTTTCTTTGCGTTCTATGCGTTTCTTTGCGCTCTTTGCGATTAATCGTGTTTTCTTGTTCCCGGATGGCGCTTCGCTTATCCGGGCTACGCTTGCTGCGACGCCGCTTCCCGCCGCGCAGAATGACAGAGACGATTCCCGGATGGCGCTTCGCTTATCCGGGCTACGCTTGCTGACCTCTGATATCTGACAGCACAACGCCGCCATTCCCTCCACAAACCGCGGCCCCGGTCGGTGCAGTAAATCGGGGTCGATGCGAATAAACGCCTGATCGCGCACGGCCGGAATGTGCGGCCAGCGTTGCCAATCATTTTTCCATCGCGCGAAATCCTGTTCCGACGCGCCCATGATGATAACGTGCGGTCGCGCGTCGATGATGGCTTCGCGCAGAACGACCGGCGACGGCGCCGCAAGCGCCGAGAAGATGTTGCGACCGCCGCAACGGGTGATCGCCTGGTCGATCAAACTGCCGCCACCGACGGTGTAAAGCGGCGGCTCCCAGAGTTGGTAGAACACGGGAAGCGGCTTTGTGGTTTCACGAATGGCGCGGTTTTGGTTCAAGCGGATACATTCCTGTGGCGGCGCGACGCGCTTTGCTCCCCTCTCCCCTTGTGGGAGAGGGGTCGGGGGAGAGGGGGGAAATGGAACCCCATCCCTATTACCCCATCCCCTCCCTAACCCTCCCCTTGAAGGGGAGGGGATTTTTCCGCCTTGAAGGGGAGGGTTTTCATTCTCCCCCTCTCCCGCCCCCCCGATCAAAAGCGCTTCGGGGGCAGGCTCTTCGGGGCACCCTCCCCCGCGAGGGGGGAGGGGAGAAAATGGTTGCGTTTGAGCTGACGCCGCTCTAGCCGTGATGTCTTTCAGTTGTGCGCGATAACGTTGCGCGGCGGCGCGCGCGGCGGTTTCGTGTCCGCTGAGAACGCCGAGCGCTTCGATGTCGTCGGCGATGGCTTCCGGCGTCGGCGCGTCGGCGATGTACAGTGCGATGCGCAACGCGCGAAGCTTTTGTTGTTGCGCAACGGAAAGATACGACGGCAGAACGATCAACGAAGGTTTGAGCGCAATGATGCGTTCGAGATCCAGCGCGCTGGCGCTGCCGATGATCGGAAGGGTTTTGACGGCGGGCGGCGCGTCGGAATGTTCGGACACGGCGATCAGTTGCGCGCCCGCGCCTGCTGCAAACACGAGTTCCGCCGCGTGCGGCGACAAGGTGATGATGCGCTGCGCCGGTGTTTCCAGCGTAACGGTGTTGCCGCGACTGTCGGTGACGGTCAATGCTGCTTGGGCTGCGGTGTTGAAACAAAAGAGGGAAATGAGCAACCAACGCAGGGTGGGCAAAGCGCAGCGTGTCCACCACGCGTTTGCTCTCTCCCCCACCCTGCCAAGCACTGGATTCCCGCTTTCGCGGGAATGACGGGGAGAGGGGCAACAAACCCCCGTCGGCTTCGCCGTCACCCGCTTTGAAAAGGGAGCAGATCGGGGGGTTTTCTTATTCGCGCCGTCGCGTGATAATTCGTTGCTGGGATACGCTTCGCTATCCCAGCCTACGCCCCTGGATTGCTTCGCTGCGCTCGCAATGACGCATTCCTGATCTCTAATATCTGTTCTCTGCTCTCTTCTCCCTGATAACCCCTCCCCCCCGCCCCTCTCCCGCAAGGGGAGAGGGGAGTTTCGTTCCTTCGCGACTTCGCGCCTTCGCGTGAGGCCAAAATGTCGCGGTTCGCTACGCTCACCACGACCTACGTGCTCTGATCCCTGACAACCCCATCCCCACCCCAGCCCTCCCCTTGAAGGGGAGGGAGCTTTCGTTCCTCCGCAGCTTCGCGCCTTCGCGTGCGATATCAGGGCGGGTTTGAAACCCGCCCCTACGAAATCTGATTCCTGATCCCTGACCTCTGATCTCTGATCGCGCCTTCGCGTGAGGCCAAAATGTCGCGGTTCGCTACGCTCACCACGACCTACGTGCTCTGATCCCTGAATCACCATTCTCCACGTACTCCGATCATGAATTGTGCGCCGCCGGTGGAGAAATCGGCGGCATGTTGGTAATCTTTGTTGAACACGTTATTGAAACGCGCGAACCAGGTCAGCGCAGCAACGCCGGCAAGCGGCGGTGTCCATTCGGCGACGAGGTTGACGACGCCGTAGCCGCCAAGTCGCACGGTGTTGGCGGCATCGTCGTAGCGCCGACCGCTGGCGACGAGGTTGACGGCGCTGTAAAACGCGCCGCTTGTTTTGCTGACGGTGATGCTGCCGTGCGTTTGCGCGCGACGCGGCAACCGACGCCCGGTCTCTTCGTTCTTCGGCGATTGTCGATCAATCGACCCGACAACACCGAAACCGTGAACATCGAGATGGGCGGATAAGGTCACGCCGCGAAGTTGTGCGCGGTCGATGTTTTCGGGACGACACACGCCGGTGTTGTGGCAGGTGTAAACGATCAGACCGCGAACGCGGTTGTCCCAGACGGTCGCGCGCCATTCGCCGCGCAACGCGCCCCTGTCAAAGGTGTGGCGCAAACCGGCTTCGATGGTTCGCCCTTTTTCCGGCGCAAGGTCGGGGTTGGCGTAGCCGGGGTAATAAAGGTCGTTGAACGTGGGCGCTCTGAAAGCCGTGGCCATGCCGGTGATGATTTGCCAGTTGGGCGCAATACGGTATCCGTAATCCAGGCCGCCGTTGGTTTCGCCGCCGTATTGTGAAGAACGGTCGTAACGTCCGGACAGTTGCAGCGAATGATTATCGTACCGCCAGCGATAACTGCCGGTGATGGAATCGGTGTTGCGCGTGTTGGCGTCGTAATCGGTATTGCTGTCGAGACGCTGTTCATCGCGTTCAAGCGCGAATAACAGTGAACTCCCGGTGATCCATGCGCTGAGATCGAATTCGTTTTGCAGCGCGTACTGGCGTTCGCGTGAACGGTAGCGATAGGTTTCGCCGAAACTCAAGGTTCGTGAATCGTTGCGCGTTTCCGAAAGCTGCCAGCGCGTTTGCCAGAGGTTTGTCAGACGATGCGAACTGGCAAGCCGCGCCAGTGAGAATTGCGTTCGGGTGCGGTCATCGTCGATGGGTCTGACATCAATTTGAGCGTCCACCGCTTTACGCAAGTACGCGAGCGTGATGTTGTGATCTTTATGGGGCACGAACTCCAGCGAAGCGTGTTGATGGTTGTTGCGATAGCCATCGCGGTCCGGGTTATAACTGTAATTATCGGGGTTCGTGATGATGTTGAAACCGCGACTATATTCAGCGCCCGCACCGACCGCCCAGCGAAAGAGGCCATAGGCGCCGGACGCGCGAGCGTTGCCGGTACAGGTGCGATCCGTGCCGCAGGCGGTATCGGCGATCAGCGACAACGGTTTTGATGAAGCCTTCTTTGTGAATATTTGAATGACGCCGCCCAGCGCATCGGCACCGTACAACATCGACGCAGCGCCGCGCAAAATTTCGATGCGCTCGATGACCGCCAGAGGAACGGCTTCAAGCGAAGATGCGCCGGTGGACAGCGATGCGGTGCGCACGCCATCTATCAGCACCAGAACGTGACCGCTGTTGCTGCCGCGTAGAAAAAGACTGGTGGCCGCGCCTGCGCCTCCGTAACGCGCAATTTCAACGCCGGGTTGACGCGCCAGCAGATCGGACAACGAAGCCGCGCCGCTTTGAGCGATGGTTTTTTCGTCGATCACCGTAAGGTCGGCCAGCGCGCCCTCAAGCGCAATGGGCGTTCGGGAGGTGGTAATCACGATGGTCAGCGGTTCTTCCACGTCCGGCGCGGGAGAAGAAGGCATTTGCGCCCACGCGAAAGATGAAAACAGCAGTCCCGTGATGGCGACCGAAGGTCTGGCAAACGAAACAAACATCGGTTCCTCTGAAAGGAAGATTATCTACGTTGCCGGAGGAGGCTCAGATCGGAGCTGCGCGAATAACGGACAGCCTCAAGGAAAACCGTGAGGAAAAACCTTAAGGCGCAGCTCAACGTCTTCGGCGACGCCCTCCGCATCGCAACGACCACAGTTTCATGAGGCCGGTCTCCGGGCTTGCCGGTTTTGACGATTCGCCTTCCCACGCCAGTGTAGTGTGCCGCCCATAACTGCACAAAATAAAACCGATGTATTCGCGCTCAGGGCAAGGCACAAACCGCAGCGATACCGGGTCGTATCGCGAGGATTTGCAACGCCGCCGTGGGCGCGAAGGCACGGTTTTATGTGCGGTTATGGGCGGCGCACTGCACTAAACGCAGTGGCTTGATGAATCGTCCACACCGGTTTACCGTTGCGGGGGCAGCCGCGGCTTTGACCGCGTTCCCGTTTCACCCTGGAAGTCGAACGACGCAGGGCACCTCATGAAGGGTGTAAGTATAGAAGATTGCATGAGAAAGCAACAGCCCCGCTTGGATGAATGGAGCGATTCTGCTAAAGATGTTTCATGTTGAGCATAAAACGGATTAGAATGATCTTGGGCGTCATCGGGGCGCTCCTCGAAAACAAACAGAGGCGATCAAACAGAGGCGATATGAGTGAGCTCGGTATCGGAGCGTGGATTTTTGCGCTGGCGCTTGTGGCTTTCGTCGTCGTGACGACGATCGGTTTTATCCGCCGTGCCCGACAGATGGAAAAAATGCAGTCGCTGATGGGATCCGACACGGTGTCGTTGCCCGGATGGACCGAGGGCGAAACCGTGCGCTTGCTGTCGTCCGCCGAACAACCCGGCTTCTACACACTGAAGCCGCGCTTCCTGAGCAGAATCGAAACCATCGCTTTTCATCATCTGAAAAGAGCGATGCCGCAACATGAAGTTCTGGCGCACGTCCGCCTTCTCGATCTTTTTCAGTTGACCGCGGAAGGAGAGGACGAAAAGTGGCTGGAAGCGTTCCGCCGGATCGCTTATCTCGATGTGAGTTTTGTCGTTTGCGACGGCGATATGGTGATCATCGCCGTGGTTGACCTTGAAAATCCGACCATCGCCGCAGACGAACGGCTAACGCGCCTGCATCAGGCCAAAAAACATGCGCTGCGAACAGCGCATGTGCGTTATATCTCGTTCGACCCACTGCACCCGCCAGCCGAGCAGGAACTGCGGCAAATGGTGCTGAGTCCGGAGACGATGGTTGCGTAGTAGGGGCGAAAAATCTTCCGCCCCTACACGACGCTACCCCCGGATTCTTCAAAACGGAATGTCGTCGTCGAAATCGTCAGCGCTCTTTCCTGCGCCGCCCGCCGGCGCGGCGGAGGCGCGCGGCGCTGACGATGATGATGAGGCGTTGTCGTTGAACGCGGCATCACTGGAACCACTGCGGTCGCCGCTGCCGATCATCTTCATGGTGTCGCCGACGATTTCGGTGGTGTAACGTTCGATGCCGTCTTTATCGGTCCACTTGCGCGTCTGCAAGCGTCCCTCGATATAAACCGGGCGACCTTTTTTCAGGTACTCGCCCGCAACTTCCGCTTGACGCCCGAACAGAACGACGCGATGCCATTCGGTGCGCTCCTGTTTTTCGCCGCTGGTTTTGTCGCGCCATTGGTCGCTGGTGGCGATGTTGAGATTGCACACGGCGCTGCCGTCGGTGGTGTAGCGCATTTCGGGGTCGCGTCCGAGGTTGCCGAGCAGAATGACTTTGTTGACTGAGGCCATGAGGGTTCCTTGTTCAGAAAGCAGTGAAAACAGGCATTATCCTACACTACCCTTCCGCTTGCGGGAGAGGTGGAAAACCTTTTAACCACGAAAGAGCATAGGCTGGGCTTTTCGTTCCCCTCTCCCGCTTGCGGGAGAGGTGGATAGTTTTCCTCGCGCCTTCGCGCAGAATGACAAGATTCTGATCCCTAATCCCTAATCCCTGATTCCTGATTCCTGACGTCCTGATTCCTGACGCCCTGATTCCTGCCCCCGCGGCGCCGTCAGGCTGGCGATGAGCCATACAAGGCTCAAGCCCAGACACAGCGCGAATACCGCCATTTCGCCCCAGTACTGCGCCAGCGCACCGCCCGCCGCCGCGCCGACGAACGCGCCCAGAAATTGCAGGCTCGAATAAACGCCGGTCGCCGTGCCTTTGAGCGCCACCGGCGCCTGTTTGGAAACCAGCGCCGGCAACGTCGCTTCGAGCAGGTTGAACGCGGTGAAAAACACCAGAAGCGCCACCACCAGCCAGATCAGGTTTTGTTGCGAAAACATCAGTAGCGCCTGCGCCAGTAGCAGGACGGCGATGGCGCCGCTGAACATCCAGCGCCCGTACTGCGGCTGGTCGATCCGGCGAACCGCCGGTATCATCAGCAGCACCGAGCCGATCAGCACCGGCAAGTACACCTGCCAGTGCGCCTCGGCGGGCAACCCGGCGGCGCGCAGGTCGAACGGGACTTGCACAAACAGCGCCATCAGGATGGCATGTAGCGACAAAATGCCGATATTGAGCCTTAACAGGTGCGGATCCATCAGCACTTTGTTGAAATCGCGCAGTTCGACCCGGCGGTCGTCCGACCTTTTTTGCGGCTCGGGAATGCGGTAGCGAACCACCGCGAGCGCCACCAGCGCCAGTACGCCGGTCAGCACGAAAATGCCGGGCACGCCGATCCAGTTTTTGAGCACCGGCCCCGCCATCAGCGACAGCGCGAACGTCGTGCCGATGGTGATGCCGATCACCGCCATCGCGCGGGTGCGCACTTCGGGGCGCGTGAGGTCGGCGGCCAGCGCGATCACCACGCCGGAAATCGCGCCCACGCCCTGCAAGGTTCGTCCGACCACCACCCAGAAGATGTCCGGCGCCCAGGCCGCGACGAAACTGCCGAGAGCAAAAATCAACAAACCAATATAAATCAATGGTTTACGACCAAAACGGTCGGATGCCCAGCCGAACGGCACTTGCAGCAACGCCTGCGTCAATCCGTAAATGCCGAGCGCTATCCCGATCCAGAGATGGCTGTCGCCGCCGGGTATCGTCTCGGCATAGAACGCAAACACCGGCAGGATGATGAACATCCCCATCATCCGCAGGCCGAAAATTCCGGCGAGATTGATGGTCGCGCTACGCTCGGTAGCGGTCATGGACGGGCGGGCAGATGATGCAGCGTTGGGCATGGGCTTAAGCCCTCCCCTTCAAGGGGAGGGTTGGGGTGGGGATGGGGTTTCTTTCCGAAGCAAAATGCACCCCATCACACAGAATCCAGAAACGTCTTTCCACGCGAAGGCGTAAAGACGCAAAGCAGTCCAGAAAAAGGTTTCGGGGCAACATAACACCGTATCGAAAAGCCGAAACGCAGTATAGTATCAGGTTCACCCTGCGATGGATGCGGGAACCACGAAAGCCACGAAAAGTATTTAAGGATGCGCTGACGAAGGATCGCGCTTCCAAAAAACAAAGATGGTTGCATCCCCTCTCCCGCTTGCGGGAGAGGGTGCCCTGAAGGGGCGGGAGAGGGAAAAATGAGAATTGAGCTGCGCCTCTCTGAATACGATAAAACTTTTTCGTGCCTTTCGTGGTTAATTTTATTCCCTCCCCTTCAAGGGGAGGGTCAGGGTGGGGATGGGTTTTTGTTTGCAGTGCACATTTAAACCAGAACCGCTCCCGACACGATTGCCTGAAGGGTGTCAAAAACTTTTTCGTGCCTTTCGTGTCTTTCGTGGTTAAAAAACATTTCAGAAATAGCTATTTATGGATTATTTACGGATTCGCGGCGCCCGCACCCACAACCTCAAAAACGTCAATCTCGATTTGCCGCGTCAGCAGTTGATCGTGATCACCGGCTTGTCCGGTTCCGGCAAAAGTTCGCTGGCGTTCGACACGCTGTACGCGGAAGGGCAGCGGCGCTACGTCGAATCGTTGTCGGCCTACGCGCGGCAATTTTTGCAGTTGATGGAAAAACCCGATGTCGATCTGATTGAAGGCTTGTCGCCGGCGATTTCGATTGAACAAAAAGCAGCGTCGCACAACCCGCGCTCGACGGTCGGCACCGTCACCGAAATCCACGATTACCTGCGTCTGCTCTACGCGCGTGTCGGCGAACCGCATTGTCCCGACCATCCCGAACAAAAGCTGGACGCGATGAGCGTTTCGCAAATGGTCGATGCGGTGCTGGCCTGGCCGGACGATACACGATTGATGATTCTGGCGCCGCTGATGGTCAACCGCAAAGGTGAGCACCACGATTTGATCGACGCACTGCGCGGTCAGGGTTTCGTGCGCGTTCGCGTCGATGGCACCGTCTATGAAATCGACGCGGTTCCGAAACTTGCGAAGAACACCAAACACACGTTGGAAGTCGTCGTTGATCGTCTCAAACTCAGCGCCGAATTCAAACAACGTCTTGCCGAATCGTTCGAGACCGCTTTGCGACACGGCGATTCGCGCGCCATCGCCGTCGATCTCGACAGCGGCAAAGAACATTTGTTCTCGGCGCGCTTCGCGTGCCCGATCTGCAATTACGCGCTCGCCGAACTGGAACCGCGAATGTTCTCATTCAACAATCCGGTCGGCGCCTGCCCGAAATGCGATGGCCTCGGCGCCATCACTTTCTTCGATCCGCAGCGCGTCGTCGCGTTTCCGCATCTGTCGCTCGCTTCCGGCGCGATCAAAAGTTGGGACAAGCGCAACCCATATTATTTTCAACTGCTGCAAGCACTGGCGAAGCACGCGAATTTCGATCTCGAAAAACCGTTCGAAAAACTGCCGGAGAAAATTCGCCATCTCGTGCTTTACGGCACCGGCAAAGAAGCGATCCCGTTTCCGTACACCAACGAACGCGGTCGCACCGTTATCCGCGAACACCCGTTCGAGGGCATCGTCAACACGCTCGAGCGCCGCTACCGCGACACCGATTCCGCCGCCGTGCGCGAAGAACTTGCAAAATATCTGAATGATAAGCCCTGCCCCGATTGTCACGGCTCGCGGCTGCGACGCGAAGCCTGCAACGTCAAAGTCGGCGACCGCGCCATTCATGAAATCAGCGGCGATTCGCTGAAAGACGCCACGCAATTTTTCAAGAACCTTCGCTTCAACGGACAACGCGCCCAGATCGCCGACAAGATCGTCAAAGAAATCACCGCGCGCCTGTCGTTCCTCAACGATGTCGGCCTCGAATACCTGTCGCTCGACCGCTCGGCGGAAACACTTTCCGGCGGCGAATCACAGCGCATCCGATTGGCCAGTCAGATCGGCTCCGGTTTGACCGGCGTGATGTACGTGCTCGATGAACCGTCGATCGGTTTGCATCAACGCGACAACGACCGCCTGCTCAAAACCCTGAAACACCTGCGCGATCTCGGCAATACCGTGATCGTCGTCGAACACGACGAAGACGCGATCCGCTCCGCCGACATGATCGTCGATATGGGGCCGGGCGCAGGAGAACACGGCGGCGAAGTCGTCGCGCAAGGAAAAGTCGAAGACCTCTGCAAAGAAAAGCGTTCGCTGACCGGACAATACCTTTCCGGCGAACGCAACATCGAAATACCGAAACATCGCCACGCGCCGAAAGACGACAAGTGGCTGACCTTGACCGGCGCGCGCGGCAACAACTTGAAAAACGTCACGCTGAACCTTCCGGTCGGCCTTTTCACCTGCGTCACCGGCGTTTCCGGTTCCGGCAAATCAACGCTTATCAACGACACACTTTACCGCGCCGTCGCCCACCACCTCTACGGCAGCGCACAAGCGCCGGCGCCTCACGACACCATCGCCGGGCTTGAACATTTCGACAAAGTGATCGACGTCGATCAATCGCCGATCGGTCGCACGCCGCGCTCCAATCCGGCAACCTACACCGGCCTCTTCACGCCGATCCGCGAACTGTTCGCGCAAGTCAAAGAATCGCGCGAACGCGGCTATGCGCCGGGGCGTTTCTCATTCAACGTCAAAGGCGGGCGCTGCGAAGCCTGCGAAGGCGATGGCGTCATCAAAGTCGAAATGCACTTCCTGCCCGACATCTACGTGCCGTGCGATTTGTGCAAAGGGCAGCGCTACAACCGCGAAACCCTCGAAATCCGCTACAAAGGAAAAAACATCCACGACGTGCTGTCGATGACCGTCGAACAAGCGCACGAATTCTTCGCGCCCGTGCCAAACGTCGAACGCAAACTGAAAACCCTGCTCGATGTCGGCCTCGGCTACATCACCCTGGGGCAGTCAGCAACAACCTTGTCCGGCGGCGAAGCCCAGCGCGTCAAACTGGCGCTCGAACTCTCCAAGCGCGACACCGGAAGAACACTCTACATCCTCGACGAACCCACCACCGGCCTGCACTTCCACGACATCGAACAACTCCTCGCCGTCCTCCACCGACTGCGCGACCACGGCAACACCATCGTCGTCATCGAACACAACCTCGACGTAATTAAAACCGCCGACTGGATCATTGATCTGGGGCCAGAAGGCGGCGATAACGGCGGAAAGCTCCTTGCTCAAGGAGCACCGGAGAACGTGGCGAAAGACAAGAAGAGTTTTACGGGGAAGTATTTGGCGTCGCATTTGCGCACCCAAGCCCCTCCACCCTGAGCCTTCTTATTCTTCAGCCGAAGATACGCTCGGAACCTCCGGTTCAGGATCGACAGGTATTACCCCCACTGGAACGCCCTCTTGATCCACCACCATCGTCATGAGAATAAAATCCATTCCCCTAATCGGTAAATAGCGATAGTCGCTCCCCACCCCCCCTTTTCTTTTAAGGAACATCTTTATCTCATCACGCGATTCAGGAATCGCCTTTTCTAATTCCTGAAGAAGGCGAGCCTTTTCAAGAATGTCTTCCTGTTTTTCTTGATAGGGGACATAGTATTCGGGAAAACTTTGGACGTCCGCGCCAGAAGATAAAGCAGAAAATAAAAGTTTTTGCTTCTCTTCTGGTGAGCTTGGCATCTCTACTGCTACGAAACGTGGCCCCCATAGCGGCAATTTTTGATATTCCGGTTTGGCTTTTTCCAAGCTCTCCTGAACGATTTCAGAAGCAGAAATTACTGCAAAATGATCAATTGCAAAAACCGTATAAACAGGGCGCGCAATCCACATCGTATGAAGTCCATACGCCAGCGCCATCACCTGAAGCGCGGCAATCACACTTAAATCAAATTTGAGCCCTTTTTTCCCGTGCTTATAAACAGCCAACGTCAATAACGGCCCAACAACAACATCCACGCCCACAATCAAAAAAAAGAGTTTGAGCCCCCCTGATAGCCGAAAATAAAAATCGGGATAAAAGACAAACCGAATGAAAACAAGCACAAGGAGTGCGATAGCGCAACTGATTGATAAGTGTATCGCTGCCGCTTGCCAACGACTTAGCCGCTTATCCGCCGTCATGACGGCTTGTTCGTCCATTACAATTCGTTTCACCAATCCACCTCGCATCTCAAGGCAATGCTCCAGATTGCGTTCTCAGATACGCGCGCCACTCGTGAAGCAAGGAAGTGGGGATTTGTGGAGTGATATCTATCTTTTCTCCAGAATCAGTCAATAAATCAAACGTGAAACTCTTTCCTGACCTAGTATCAATCCAATGTTTATAAAGCGCACTGGGGAAAACTTGCGTGTCAACCAAACCTAGCAAGTACGCTTGCTGAAAATCCAGATAGCGACGTTGATTTGGGGCTTGAATCGGAACTCCTTGCCAAATTTCAGGAATGCTCACGCCTAGGGTATGAAGCAATGTCGGCGCAATATCCATCTGCGAGATAGCCTGAGAAGATTGCAGCCCCCCCCCCCCCAGATCAGCCTTGCCGAAAACCAAGAGAAGAAAGGGCACTCGCAGCGCCCCTTCCCAAACACTGCTCGCATGGTTGTACTCACCATGCTCACCAAGCGCTTCGCCGTGATCACCAGTGATGACAACCAAGGCATCGTCCAGATAGCCAAATTGTTGTAACTGCATTAGCACCTTTGCAATTACTTTGTCAGCGTGGAAAACGCCTTTATCATAGTGGTTGATAGCCGTTTGCTGCAAGTCCTCTGTCGATGAATTAAAGCCAGTCGCGACAGCATAGTTCTTGCTGATTCCAAATTCAGGGATTTCCTCGAATCGAAAACCCAGCGCATGAGCCGACATTAGATGAAGCTGAAACAACGTTGGCGTTCCATCCCATTGCTCCAACGAGCTCAGGCGATCAAGAACGAGTCGATCATCATTGACGTATCGTGCTTTTTGCGATGCTCCGTCAAAGTAACTGTCAAGCGGACCATATATTTTATCAAGCCCGTAGAAATTTTGATGATCCCCGGAAAGTATTAAATGCACAGCATAACCGTATTTTTTTAACACCTCATGCAACGTAAAAAGACGATCGGTTTGATTTGCCACCGATTGTGACCCTGCGATAGCGTTCAAACCACACAGTGATTCGTTGCACACCGCTACTGCAGACGTTGCCAAACGCACCTTCCCTTCTGCTTGCATCTGTTCCAGATAAGGGGTAGTTCTGCGTTTGTAACCAAGCAAGGAGAGATGATCCGCCCGCAATGCGTCAACAACAATCAAAACAATATTACTTTTTTTTGCGTCATTTGCTGGAGCATAAGCAAAGCGAGCCACGTCATTCTGTCTTTGCAATTCCATCGTTCGCAATATGCTTATTCTATGGTTTTGAGCTCTTAACGCTCCTTGATGCGGAAACAGGGCGAGACTCAACGGCTCCCCTAATGCACCTAGAAATCGATGCTCCAGTGTAGCAAAACTCACAGAAGTAATGCACAACAAGCCAATAGCTGCAATGAAAGTTACCGATGGAGAGATAAACCGGCGAATCGCTGAAACCCAATCACATCGCTGAAGGAACAAATATATAACTATAGCCACCAATAGGAAAATGGCGCCCGCAACAAATACCACCAAGACTGGCGTGTATCCCAGTACTCTCAGTGTCTCAGGTAGCTGCCCGAGATATGTGCTAACCAACTGAACCGAAGCAGGGCGGCCCCAAAACCTGATGCCGACGAGAACGCCAGCATATAACAAAACGAGTCCGAAGAGAACACTGAAAACAACCAAAGTCGCCAACACGTGCTTAAGAGCTTTTTTTATTGGTAACAAGCTGATCAGCAATCGAATCCCAACAACGCCGCCTCCGATTGAAACAATAATGAATAGATGAGGCAGAACCGCTGAGATGGGGGCGTGCGCCCATCTAACATAGACAAAAACAAATAATAACGGCAAAGCTAAAAATGTTGCCGCCGATACTACAATCTGCAACGCAATGGAGCTTCCACTGACTTTAGCCAACATTTTTTATATGAATTAAACGTGACAAGTTGAATAAATTGGTCGGCGTCACCGATAAAATCTGCCAAGAATGTCTCATCACTTGATGCTCAAGGCTGAATTCGGAGCGGAATCCAAGCCATTTCGCTAATGGTCGCGCCAGTATCTCCAGCAACCGCCACGACGATTGCCCGCTGAAATGATTAACGATTACGATGTCACCACCAGGCTTACACACCCTCCTTACTTCTGCTATCAAACGATCAGCATTGGGGGTCACCGAGAGAACGTAAGGCATGGTCACACAATCAAACGAACAAGCGGCGAACGTCATGGACTCAGCGTCCATCACTTGCAATGTGATACGTTGAGCATCTTCTGGCCGAATCCTGCGACCAGCGATCACTAGCATTTCCTGTGAAACATCGATGCCCGTAATTTGAGATCCGATGGGATATTTATCTAGCGTGAGACCAGTGCCAACTCCGATTTCTAGAATGTTAGCTGGATTCAGATCTGAAACCAAGCTGGTCATTGCCTCCCGGCCTTCACCCAGCGATGAGCCGAAGAGAAAATCATAAATGGGCGCATATCTGCGATAACTGCTCTCCACGTCCGAACGTAATACCCTATCGAGTACCGCTTCGTCAGTCAACGCGGTCAAGAGTTCGCTCTGAGTCCGCCTCATCTCTTCATCATTTCGTTTTTGTGAACCCCGGCAATCGGCAACAGAAAAAAACGCCGCCCACCAAAGCCCGCACATTTATTAATACAGCCGACCACTTTTCTCCCCCTCATTTTAGTTTGTTTCGCGCCGCCTGAACGATAATAGACCGCGCATTATCCGAGGTGGTCTTTTTTGCATATTGGTTTTCCAATTCCACCACCTTTGCCATGTCCCCTAAGGCGAAGGCCGCCAGCTCTGCTCCCCCAAGAACATATCCTGTAATACCTTTATCTGCATGAAAGCCTTCATTTTTCAACAGGTTTTCTCCGTGAAGCAAAACATTTCGATAATCGCGCTTCGCTGAAGCTGCAATAAAGGCCAGATAATCTTTCACCACCTCATCTTTCGGCTTACAAGACACCCAAGATGGTTTCACCCAGAGATTGTCCAAGTCTTCCGATTTCAGAAAGGGAATCGTATAACTCGCCATTTGCGTCAACGTATTCATTCCCTTGCTGCCGCTCTCATTGAAGCGACAGTTTTTCCCCAACATTTTTAGATGGTTAACCAACAATTTTTCTACAAAAGTCAGGGCTTCTACCTCACTTTCTTTCGCAACGGGTTCATCAAGCAATTCCCCCCTGATTCCTTTCGCCTTCGTTCGTGCCATCAAATAACTTGATCTCAGTTTGCCCGGCTCCCCTGTATAATCCAACGGTGAAGCGTCAAGTCCCGCCAATACCTCTAGCAACGGCCAACCCGCATTTTTAACTTCGGCGAAAAAAGTTGTTTCCTGCTCCTTGAAACGTGTCTTGGGCGCCTGAAGCTGCAAAATTGGAAAATAATCCGAATTCGGTGGGGTCGAAGGATACAGACTGACAAAAGCTTCCAGAATCTCTTTATTCCCCAGATACAAGGTTGAAATGTCTGCGTCTTCCCGGATCCCGCGAAGCGCCATTTCCTGCCTGAATGCCTGCGGCCAAGTTTCCGGGAATGCCAATTCGCTGACCTTGGGCAGCTTCCGTTTCGGGCTGGCCACCATAATCAAGTCTACCTGATCGCCCTGAAACAGATGAACGTCCGAAAAATAGGGAAGCATGCCTTTAACCACCGAAGCCACCAGCTCGGGCGTGATTTCGTAAAGCTGGATCCACTGTACAAAAATGCCATCCTCGGCAAGATGTTCGGGAACAAATTGATAAAACTCTTCCGAAAAAAGCGCTGCAACTCCACTGACCCAAGGATTGGACGGCTCCGACATAATAATGTCGTATTTTTTTCGGTTGGTGCTGAAATACGACTTGGCGTCATCGATAATGATGTGAGAGCGTTTGTCCGTATAGGCGCGTTCGACCTTTTCACCAAAAAAGCGAGCTGCTCTCACCATCGCAGGCTCAATCTCAACCGTATCAACCTCTTTCACATTCGGATTGCCCAACACGAAATGCGTACTCATCCCGGAACCAAAACCAATAATGCCTACGCTTTGGGGGTTCGGCTTGTACAGCATCGGCACCACGGCCGCAGAAACCATTGTCATTTCATCGGGAGCGATTTGATCCCCGACCCCAATCGACGCATCTGGCTTGCCATTGGTGACAATATTTAATATTTTTCCACCCACGAGGCTGTTGATAGCCACCGTGGCTGTACGTCCGTCCTCGTGGTAAACAACCGTGTTTCCATCAGGATTGAGGAGACCGTGCCGAAAAACCCCTGAACTCATCAAAACCGTATCAAATTTAGTGGCAAAAACGCTGAACAGGAGCACTGAAACACAACCTGTTGCAACAAAAGCAATCTTTCTGATCCCCGACTGTTTCTCACGCCACACCACGCCCAGCAAAACAAGGCCGAGAACAACGTCCACAGCCGCCGCACCCCACAGCGAAAGCCGCAGCCCCAGCAAGGGAATCAACAAATAAATCGTCAAGACGACACCGACAATCGCGCCCAGCGTATTGACTGCATAGACCCGCCCGATAGCCTTCTCACCAATGTTTTTCCGAAGAAGCGTCAGGGTAAACAGCGGCAACGTCATCCCGGCAAAAAACGCTGCCGGAAACATCACAGCCATTGAAATCGCCGCGCTTGCAAAGTTATACAGCGAATATGCCGAATCCGAACTTCGATTGAGCACCTGCAATACCCAGGCAACCCAGTAGAAAGACACGTTGTAAATAAACAGGGTGATCAGCGCAGCGCCCCCTTTAGAGATCTGCGCCCAACCGGCCGCTTTCTGCGAAGAAAGTAGCTTGTCCGCCCGTCCTCGCAGCCACCAGCCCCCAAACGCAATCCCCGCAATAAACGCCGCTAACATCAGCTCGAACGCGTGGATGGTACTCCCCAGCGCCATCGACAACATCCGTATCCAGACGATTTCGTAAACAAAGGAAGTGGCTCCGGTAATCGCTGCCGCCCAAAGAATAAAATTCGGCGCAGCTTTTTCTTCGGTGTTTTCTGCAGCCTTTTCCTGAACAATGATTCTGGGTTGCTCCAGCTTGGCCAGCGGATAGATCAGGATCGCCACCATCACGTTGATGATGCCCGCTGTCAACACCGTTCCCGGCAAGCCCACTGCCGGCAAAAGCACATAGGTCGAAGCCAGAACGCCCACAGCCGCGCCTATGCTGTTCGTAAAATACAAACCCGCCAACCCTCGCCCGCTGGCGTCAGGACGCCAACGAATGTAACCCGCGCTCATCAGCGGGAACGTCGCGCCGAGCAAAACGCACTGAGGAAAGATCAAAGCGCCCGCGACCCCCCATCGACCAATCTCCAACGGAAGCCCCGATGACAACATCGGGAAGAAAGAACCGTACGACCAAGCGCTCACGCTGGTGTAGTAAGCATGAAAGCCTATCCCGAAAACCCCGATGATCAACTCAATCGCCGCATAGAGCATCAAGGGTTTTTGCAACAGTTCGCTTCGACAACTCACCAACCAAGCGCCTAAGGCCATGCCTCCCATGAAAAGCGCCAGCACCAATACCTGCGCATACGCCGAATGCCCCAGAATCAGCCCGAGGTATTTTGCCCAGATCGATTGATAAATGAGCCCCGCAAAACCGGAAACGACAAAAATCCAGAGAAGCGCACTGCTGGGCATATGGGTCTTCGAAGAAGGCGTATTCATGCTTTTCCTTTTATTACGATCCGGGTAACCTGGAGATTGTACAACGACCAAGAGATATCAGAAAACAGCGTTTCGCGGAGCCGAAGCATAACCGAAGAGAGGTCTCCTCGCAAAACAGCGCCTGCCATAGACAAAAGCCGATCTTTGTAGCAAGGAGACGAACACACCGCACAAACCCAAGTGCCGCGCAAAGCGAAAAAACACCCTCATCACCTCCGCTTTTTGCACTAATACTGTGCTCTTACCGTTTCATCTTCACCAAAACAAAGCCCCGCCAAGCGGGGCTTTGTTGGGTCAGGCCCATTGAAAATCAAACCACGCCAAGATTAACGGCAACCTGACGGAATATGGGCGGCGTTGGTCAAACCAGCGCACTGCCAGCTCGAAATCTGAGCCAGCGTCGTAGTGACCTGTGGCGTAATCGTCATGGTCTGACTATTGAGTTTGCCCGCATTGAATTTTACCGAAATGATCCCTGCAGCACTAACTCCCGCGCCACCTACACCAAAGTATTTACCTTTCAGTTGCGCCGCCGACGCTATCGTCTGGGCGGATGCCGTTGCTGCGCCCGCTTCCGCCGTATCAACAGCGATATCGGCCTGCAGACCTTGTGTCGCCTTCAGAGATTCCGTAGCTTGCGCACGAGCGGTGTAATCCGAATACGCCGGTAATGCAATAGCGGCCAGAATACCAATAATCGCCACAACGACCATCAGCTCGATCAGGGTAAAGCCTTTTTGTACAGATTTCATGATATTTCCTTTCAATAAAAGAGGGGAGAAACCACACCCACACCCAAAGGTGTAGGGCTTGCCTCTTATCAAGCAAGCGGTGTGCCAACCCTCACCTTTTTGTTAAAAACCAAAAACAACTGATTGTTTTAAAAATGGTTTTTATTTTCATCGCTTTGCCTGAGCTTGAATCGATTCTGGCTTAAGCGCGGACATTAATCAACCAAAACGGGTTAATACGATGTGTTTTTTGGCCATGTCGTCGCGGGTAGCAGATTACCGCCCTACAAGCAGGGCGTATCGATGGTGGCGTAGAGGCGCGGCAATCTGCCGCCCGAACAAGAGTTGGCCCCTGCTGTTCGCATTTGCGTCCAGAAGGCGCCTGCTGGCGCGGTTTTGGTTTAAATGTGCACAGCAAACAACCCCATCCCCGCCCTGACTCTTCCCTTCAAGGCATAGGTATCCACACAAGTGCTACGTCATGGTCTCTGATGACATGCTTTTCTCTCACATTCCAGGCAGCGCCGCAGGCGCGTCACGTGAGTAACCGTCGGTGGAGCGTGAGCGTAGCGAACGCGGAACCGGCGGAGACAGACAGCACCATCGTCCAGCCCTGCAAGGGCTGAACAGACATTATTCAGCCCTTGCAGGGCTGGGGGAGTGTTGGATTCGCTTTCCGCTGGTTTCGCTCGCGATGCTCGCTCCACCGACGGTTACTCATCACGCCCCTTCGGGGCGACTCCCATACTTGTGTAGATACCTATGCCTTGAAGGGGCGGGAACAAAACGGCGCAACGCGAAAGTGTGCGATTACTTACTCGATTTCGGCTTTTTCACTTGTTCGAGCATCTTGAAAACGCCTTTCGGGGCGCCGATGAACATGCGTTTGAAGGTTTTGCCGAGGCAGCGGCGTTCGATGGTGTTGCGGCGGGTACGGGTACGTTCAGCCATGATGGTTCCTTTTTCAATCAATTCAAAGTGTTGGTTAAAAATAATACAGCAAAAGTTGTTAAAAATTCCGTTATCTGCGTCGGGGGTCGCTATATAGCCCCGACATCAGGCATTAGAAGTCAGAGAAAAGCCCCTCTCCCGACCCCCGATCAAAATCACTTCGGGGGCAGGCTCTTCGGCCACCCGCTTCCGCGAGGGGAGGGTTGAATTCTGCGCCCTGCAGCTCCGCGCAGAATCGCGGGGTCTGATACCTGATTCCTGACCTCTGATACCTGACAAACCCCATCCCCACCCTAACCCTCCCCTTGAAGGGGAGGGAACCGTCCGCCCCCCTCCCCAACCCTCCCCCGCAAGCGGGGGAGGGGGAGATAAGTAATTCAACTCCAGCCCCCTTTTCAAAGGGGGTGTCGGCGAAGCCGACGGGGGTTTGTCCTCTTCCCTCTCCTGCAAGCGAGTGAGGGGTCAGGTGGTCAGGGCGGGTTTGAAACCCGCCCCTACGTTTCTCGCCTTCCAAAAACAATAATCAAATCAATCGCTTACAAAAAGCAACGCCCAAACCGTCAGCCCTTGAGTCCAGCGGCTTCGCGCAATAACGGCGCTTTATCGGTGTGCTCCCAGGTGAATTCCGGTTCGTCGCGGCCAAAGTGACCATATGCGGCAGTTTTTGCGTAAATTGGGCGTAACAATTGTAACATTTTAGTGATGCCCTTTGGCCGCAGGTCGAAATGGGCGTTGACCAACGCCGCGATCTTCGCGTCGTCGATGACGCCGGTGCCTTCGGTGTGGACGGTCACGTTGATGGGACGAGCGACGCCGATGGCGTAGGAAAGCTGCACCTGACACTTCCGCGCCAGTCCGGCGGCGACGATGTTTTTGGCGACGTAGCGCGCCGCGTAAGCCGCCGAGCGATCCACTTTGGACGGATCCTTGCCGGAGAACGCGCCACCACCGTGCGGCGCAGCGCCGCCGTAGGTGTCAACGATGATTTTCCGGCCGGTCAGTCCGGCGTCGCCGTGCGGGCCGCCGATTTCGAAGCGCCCGGTCGGGTTGACCAGAAAGCGTGTGCCTTTGAGCATCTCGACCGGCAACACCGGCTTGATGATTTCTTCGATCACCGCCTCGGCCAGTTCTTTCTGCTTGTCGTTCATCTCGGGATGGTGCTGGGTCGAGAGTACGACGGTATCAATCGACACCGGCCGGCCATCGCGATAGCGAGCGGTCACTTGCGATTTGGCGTCGGGGCGCAGCCAGGGCAACCGCCCATCGCGCCGCATGTCGGCCTGGCGCTGCACCAGCCGATGCGCGTAATAGATCGGGAATGGCATCAACGTCGGCGTTTCGTCGCATGCGTAGCCAAACATCATTCCCTGGTCACCGGCGCCCTGGTCGAGCGCTTCGTCGGACGCCTGGTCAACGCCCTGCGCGATGTCGGGCGATTGCTGGCCGTAGCACACCATCACGGCGCAACCGTCGGCGTCGAAGCGCAGCACCGGATCGTTGTAGCCGATCCGGCGGATCGTCGAGCGGGCGACTTTCGCGTAGTCAACTTGGGCGCTGGTCGTAATCTCGCCGGTCATCACCACCAGACCGGTGGAAACCAGCGTTTCCGCGGCCACCCGCGCCCGCGGGTCTTGCGCCAGAATGGCGTCGAGTACGGCGTCCGAAATCTGGTCGGCCACCTTGTCCGGGTGACCTTCCGAAACCGACTCCGACGTGAAAAGAAAATCGTTCATCATGACCTCTGTTGCTGTCAGGGATCAGAGGTCAGGAATCAGGTATCAGATAAATACCCGCCGTCTGACCTCTGGCCAACATCAAAGCGTGTCATTGTAGCAAATTCCCGGCTTTTCCCTTAGGCTTTCGTTTTGGTCGCTGTTTTTCACTTCGTTCATGGCTGTTCCGTTCAATCACATGATGCTTTTTTGCGGTTTAACCACCCTCTCCCCCACCCCTCTCCCGCAAGCGGGAGAGGGGAATCCTTTCGCCACTTTGCGCGTTCTTTTCCCCTCTCCCGCGTTGCGGGAGAGGGTGGCCGAAGAGCCTGCCCCCGAAGTGATTTTGATCGTGGGGCGGGAGAGGGCTTATTGTTTATGGCGAGCTATATGATCGTTCTTCCGCCCTCTTCATCTGCCGCCTCTGCCGCATCTGCGTCCATCGCGCCCGCGTCCGACGCCACACTGAAACGCGCCGCTGCGTTGCTGCGCGCCGGTGAACTCGTCGCTTTCCCGACGGAAACGGTTTACGGCCTCGGCGCCGACGCCAACAATCCCATCGCCGTCGCCAAAATCTTCGCCGCCAAAGGGCGACCTGCCGATCATCCGGTGATCGTTCACGTCGCCAGCGCCGAGGACGCCGCATTCTGGGCGCGCGACATTCCCGACCTTGCCCAAAAACTCTTCGCCCGCTTCTGCCCCGGCCCGTTGACGCTGATCCTGCCGCGCGCCGCGCACGTCAGCGACGCCATCACCGGCGGCCAAGACAGCATCGGCATTCGCATGCCGTCGCATCCGGTCGCACGACGCTTGCTGCAAGCGTTCGCCGCGCAGGGTGGGCGCGGACTCGCCGCACCGTCGGCCAACCGCTTCGGCCATGTTTCTCCGACCACCGCGCAGCACGTCGCCGATGATTTGCAAGATCGCGTCGCGTTGATCGTCGATGGCGGTTCCTGCGAACACGGCATCGAGAGCACCATCATTTCGCTCACCGGCGACGCACCGTTGCTGCTGCGCCCCGGCTCACTGCCGCTGACGGCGCTCGAAGCAACGCTGGGCGCTCCGCTGCAACGTCTCGACCGCAACGCCATTGCCGCGCCGCGCGCGTCAGGAACGCTGGCGTCCCATTATGCGCCGCGCACACCGGCGGAACTCATCGCCGCCGAAGCGTTGGAGGCCGTTTCCCGCCGCTATCACCAGGAGGGCAAGCGCGTGGCGGCGTTGTTGCGCACCGTTCCCGCGCTCGAACACGCCGCGCACACCACCGTTGCGCCGGTCAGCCTCTCGGGTTACGCGCACGCGCTCTACGCGGCGTTGCGCGCGCTGGACGCGCACGGCGACGATGTTTTGTTGATTGAAGATGTCCCGACAAGCACCGAATGGTTGGCAGTGCGCGATCGCTTGTTACGCGCGACGACCTGAACACGTTAACCGCAAAGAACGCAAAGAAAAGCGTTGAACCACGAAAAGCACGAAGGCCACGAAAGCTGTCATTCTGCGCGGGGTCATAGGTCGCTGGTGAGCGGCCTTTAGCCGCGAGCGAAGCGTGGCGGGAACCGCGACGTTTTTGCCCCACGCGAAGGCGCGAAGAATATTTTCCCTCTCTCCTTGCGGGAGAGGGTGCCCCGAAGGGGCGGGAGAGAGGTAAATGAAACGCAATTTTTCACCCCTCTCCCCCAGCCCCTCTCCCGCAAGGGGAGAGGGGAGATTCGTTCCTTCGCGGCTTCGCGTGAGGTTATTCCCGGATGGCGCTTCGCTTATCCGGGCTACGCTTGCTGCCCCCGAAATGATTTTGATCGGGGGCCGGGAGAGAGGTAAATGAAACGCAATTTTTCACCCCTCTCCCCCGACCCCTCTCCCGCAAGGGGAGAGGGGAGATTCGTTCCTTCGCAACTCCGCGTGATAACAAACAGGGCGCGATAAATCGCGCCCCTACGCACGGTGGGTACGCTACGCTTTGCCCACCCTAACCACAAATCGCAAACCCATCACTGAATAGTTCTCTCGTAGCGATGCGGCACTGTCGCAACGTAACTCGCCCAGACCCGACCCAAAGAACCGCCGTCCACGCCCGCGTTGTTGTACAGCGTGGCAGAAAAGCCGACGACCGGCAAGCCGGTAAACGTCCTGCCGGAAGGTTCGTCGGCGGTCAGTGTGTGGTTACCACGCATTGAACTGGTCATATTGGTCACACGCTCAATGTCTATCTGCGCCCAGCCCGCCTCAAACGGGCCTACGGGTATTGAGCACGGAATCGCCGAATGAAACACCGAGGGACCACCTTTATAACCAAACTGAAAAACATTGGTTGCCCAAGACAGGACGGGCATAACGCGAGGCGGCGACACACAGAAGCTAGCACCGGAGGTCGGACGCCTCTCCTCACGGTCATAATATTTCACATCAATATCATCAACCGCCCCGCCTCTCCGAAACTCTCTCTGAAACAATTTGCGCGGTTTGAACTTCCCCCGAAATTTCGTCCACCAAGTCGTGGTGGGTTAATCTATACGACATGGAAGGAGAGATGCAATGAGAATACCGAGGAAGGAATACACGGTGGAGTTCAAAGAGCTGGCTGTTCAACG
>Ga0209737_10000512_pt1 | contig 31390 bp, 33 predicted proteins | sample TergutCu122P3_FD_187284 | JGI IMG/M metagenome (GOLD analysis project Ga0209737, IMG submission 187284) | Cubitermes ugandensis P3 segment gut microbial communities from Kakamega Forest, Kenya - Cu122 P3 (SPAdes) (version 2) | ecosystem: Host-associated > Arthropoda: Insects > Digestive system... | reverse complement strand
CTTACTTCGACCGTCTCGGTGTTCCTCGTCTCTCATGACCTCAACTTCTCGAACCGCCCGGTGCGGAACCGCATGCCGGGTGGTGTGGCAGGGGTGCAGCCAAAGGGCTGCCCCCTATGCCGATCCATTGATACAATCCAAAGCAAGGGACCATATGTTGCATTACCTGTTCCACTTTGCGCGGAAGAGAACGGTGGATTACGGCCTTCGGCCTTATCCACCCTACGCTTACTATAATGCCTCTACCTTCCACTCTTCTCGCCTTTTTTGAACGGCTCCGGCGGCAAATCGAACATGGCCATATCCTCGCCTTTCCCGACAAACATGCGGCGTACCCCAGTTGTATCGTTACCAGTGAACATCACGATCCAGTTTTCGTCAACGAACGGCCTCAGTTTTACGACTGCTTGTTCGACCAAATCGTCTGTGGGCGCTTGGATCCACATTTTCGATATAACTACATGTCCAAACCTCTTGGTGGTATTGGACTCTTCGGCGGCGAACACAGAATCCACAAAAAGCGAATACTGTATATCATTAATCCAGCACTTCTTTGACATCAACCTTCTGTATCCAATAAAAACCAATTCGCCCTTTCTTGGCTCAAATTCACAACGCACTCCCGCTCTATTTAAAAAACTGTCAGTATTCTCAAACCATAGTTCATTTGTCTTGTCGATCACCTGAGGACTGCGTTCCAGCAAGGGTGTTAACAGCACATAGCGGACACTAGGCCGGTTATTCAATCGCCAGCTTTGAGTCGCTGCATCAACAAATTGTCGTTCCTCCGACTTTGGTGTGAGAAGACCCAACACTACTCCTCCGGCAAGAAACTTTGGAGAAAACAAGTTAGACGCCCAAACGCTTCCTGCAGCATCAAGCGCTAAACCAAGCGCGCTTATCGCAGCTAGACTAGACCCAGCCTCAAATAGTGGTAGGCGCGGCTTATCTGGAGCAAAAGCGTCGGTTTCTTGCGCCTCCAGAAATGCAAGAATATAGGCTTGTTGATAATCGTGCAGATTTTCGCTGTACTTCTTTGACGCATAGCGCACATTAGCAGTATGTTCTTGCGCTGGCGCAGCATGTGCTGTAACAGACGCTTTTGCTCCGCTCTCATACACCTTCGTCGTTTGGGTGCTGCACCCCCCTAGTAGAAGACAGATCAACAGAACAAGGGACGTAGTTCTCATAACCGTTTACTCTTAACAAATAATCGAGGCATTTTATAATGAATTGCTACGATATGCACGATTTATTCGCCTCGCTGGGTTTCGATTTTGTTTTCAGGCAACAAAAGGGCTTTTCGTAGAAGCCGCTCAACGGTTTTTGTGCGACTCCCGTTCGCCGGTATGCCTTGACGACGATACTCTTCTATCGCCTGATGGAGATCCCTATCAACACAAAGGTCATAGCGCACCTTCTTCTCGCGGTAACGCTCCACCCTTTCAACTACCGTTAATGGAACCTCCTTCAGGGTCGGCCTGCCGGCGCGAAAGGTGTGAATAGCCATGTTTTACGGTGTGAAGCAGTTAGCCGGATCCGCGGAAGGATCTGTGGGCATCGCAGTATATCGAACGCGAAGTGCCGTAGGCTGGGATGATGCGTAGCGTAATCCCAGCGTTGCTCGGTTGATGCTGGGATTCCACTTCGTTTCATCCCAGCCTACGGCACTTTGCGCCTTCGCGTGAGAATTTTCTTTGCGTTCTTTGCGGTTGTTGTTTTTATTCAAACGCGGATACTCGACGCATCTCAATCCCTCGGCCTGAACACAAAGCGCAATTCGCGCCGGAAGAGGTCGGTGCGTTCCGGTTTGGGTAGCGGCGATGATTTCATGATCGCGCGGTAAACGGCGTCGTCGTAGGCGGCGTTGCCGCTGCTTTTTTGCAGTTTGGCGTCGATGACTTCGCCGGTCGGCAGTTGAACGATCAGGAAGGCGGCTTCGGGATTGCCTTCGATGCCGGTCGGCAGGATGACGTTGCCGGTGACTTTGATTCGGATGCTTTGTGTCCAGCGGTCGAGCGCGGCTTGCAGTTCGTCGCGTTTTCTTTGTTCGGCGAGCATTTTCTGCAACTCGGCTTCACGCCGCGCTTCGTCTTCGCGCGCTTTTTGTTCGGCTTCTTTCCGCTCTTTTTCTTCTCTCTCTTTCTTTTCAATGCGTTCTCTTTCCGCTTTTTCACGAGCGGCTTTTTCGAGTTGTTCTTTTTTCAGTTTTTCCTGACGCGCTTTTTCTTCCGCTTCTTGTTTGCGGCGTTCTTCTTCTTTCTTTTTCTGGATCGCGATTTCGGGATCGGGCTGCGTCGGCGGTTTGACTTCCGGCGGCGGTGTGACAGGTTTCGGCGGTGGCGGTGGCGGCGGCAACGGTCTGGGTTCCGGTGCAGGCGGGACGTATAACTCGGCGGTGACCGGCACCGGCGGCGGGTTGCGCCAGGAAACGGAGATGACGAGAAGCCCGAGAAAAACCAGATTGGCGATGACAGCGAAGGTCAGCGCGATCCAGAAATCGGCGCGACGACCGGGGGCGTCGGAAACGGGCGGTTGCGACGGCATGATCATGGTGGTTTATTTCGCGCCGGGGACGACAAGCAAGCCGACTTTTTTGATTTGGTGGCGTTGCAGTGCGTCGAGCACGGCGACGACCTCTTTGTATTGCACAGCTTCGTCAGCGGAAATCACGACGGCCTGGTCGGGGTTTTCTTGTTGTTGCGCGATCAAGCGGGGAATCAGATTCTCGATGCTGAGACGTTGTGTCGGTTCGTTCGGTTTGGCGCGGTTCCGCAGTTGCAACTGGCCATCTTTCCTGATGAGGATTTCAAACGGTTGTTTCGGTGTGATGGTGGCGCTACCAACGTTGGGCAATTCGATTTCGCCGGGCGCGACCAGCGGCGCGGTGACCATGAAGATGATGAGAAGCACCAGCATCACGTCGATGTAGGGAACGACGTTCATTTCGTTGATGGCTTTACGGACGCGAGGCATAAAAATCTCCGTTCGACGTTAAACGCTTTGCCGTTGCAGGATGTTGGCGAATTCTTCGATGAAGGTTTCGTAGCGGGTGGAGAGCCGGTCAACATCGTGGGTGAAACGGTTGTAGGCGATCACCGCCGGAATCGCCGCGAACAAACCGAGCGCAGTAGCGATCAACGCTTCGGCGATGCCCGGCGCGACTTGCGCCAGTGTGGCCTGACTGACGCTCGCCAAGCCGCGAAATGAATTCATGATGCCCCAGACAGTGCCGAAAAGTCCGATGTACGGCGACACGGAACCGATGGTGGCCAATCCCGGCAGACCGGCATCGAGGGTATCGAGTTCGCGCTGGAACGCCACGCGCATCGCGCGGCGTGTGGCGTCAACGGCAACGGCGCCGGAACTTCCCTGCTTGCGGTGTTTGGTGTATTCGCGGAAACCGGAAACGAAAATATGTTTCATGCCGTCGCCGGTGCGGGCGCCGCTGAGGCTTTGGTAAATCGCGTTGAGATCGCCGCCGCGCCAGAATTCGTCTTCGAACTCGGTACTCTCTCGCGTGGTGCGGCGCAGTTGCAGGATTTTCATGCCGATTCGCAACCAGCTCCAGAACGACAGCGCCAGCAAAATAACGATAACGACTTTGACGATAAACGACGACTGGGCCACCAGCGTCAAAATGGAGAGGTCGGCATGAACGTCCAAGGGATTATCCTTTCGTGGAATCGGAAACAGAAGAAGGCAACTGCGCGCGCAACGCCGCAGGTATTCGGACGGGACGCCAGCGGTCGGCGTTCAGACAAGCCAGCGTGATACGCGCATCGACCAGCAATTCGCCGGACGCGCGTCGGACGCGCTGCGCCACGATGAAAGAAGCGCCGCCGATGTCGGCGGGTTCGACGGTGACGGACAAGCGGTCGCCGAGACGCGCACCGATCAGGTAATCCGCTTCGACGCGGGTGACGACGAACACGGTGCGCTCGCGTTTTTCGAGTTCGGCCAGTTCGACGCCCAGATGCGACAGCCATTCGGTGCGGGCGCGTTCCATAAAGCGCAGATAGTTTGCATAATAGACAACGCCTGCCGCGTCGGTGTCCTCATAATAGACCCGCACCGGCCACTCAAAAACCTTGTTTTCGTGCATCCGCTCCTGCATCGTGTCAAACCCCTTCGAGAAGGTCGCCGCTTTCGCGTCCTTCGCGTCCTTCGTTGCCACGCTTCGGCGGCGTCAGGTTGAAATGGCGGTACGACTGCAACGTGGCGACGCGACCGCGCGACGTGCGTTGCAGAAAACCCTGCTGGATCAGATAAGGTTCGATCACATCTTCGATGGTGTCGCGCATTTCGCCGATCGCGGCGGCGAGGTTGTCAACGCCGACCGGGCCGCCGTTGAATTTGTCGAGGATCGCGTGGAGCAGCTTGCGATCCATGATGTCCAGTCCCTGATGATCGACATCGAGCATCGAGAGCGCGGCATCGGCGGTGGCCTGGTTCACCGTGCCATCGGCGCGAACATCGGCGTAATCGCGCACGCGACGCAACAAGCGGTTGGCGATACGCGGCGTTCCGCGCGCGCGGCGGGCGATTTCGCGGGCGCCGTTGTTGTCGATGGGGATGTTGAGCAGCGCTGCCGAACGATGAACGATGCGCCCCAATTCTTCGACGCTGTAAAACTCCAGACGGGCGACGATGCCGAAACGGTCGCGCAACGGGTTCGTGAGCATGCCGGCGCGGGTGGTCGCGCCGACCAGTGTGAACGGCGGCAGATCAATCTTGACGCTGCGCGCCGCCGGACCTTCGCCGATCATGATGTCGATTTGAAAATCTTCGAGTGCCGGATAAAGAATCTCCTCGACGACCGGCGACAAGCGGTGAATCTCGTCGATGAACAGCACATCGCGTGGTTCGAGATTGGTCAGCAACGCCGCCAGGTCGCCCGGGCGTTCCAGCACCGGCCCCGATGTTTGCCGCAGATTGACGCCCAGCTCGTGGGCGATGATGTGCGACAACGTGGTTTTGCCCAAACCGGGCGGGCCGAACAGCAGCACATGATCGAGCGCCTCGCTGCGCTTGCGGGTCGCTTCGATGAAGATCGACAACTGACCGCGGATTTTTTCCTGACCGACGTATTCGTCCAGTGCGCGCGGACGCAGCGTTCGCTCGAACGCTTCCTCCTGCGGGCTGGCCACAGTGCTTTTGATAACGCGGTGCAGAGAATCGTTTTCGATCATCAGAGGCTTTCGCTCTACGTTTTTGACAACAACTACGTTTTAGACAACTGCTTCAACGCCTTGCGAATGCCGTCGGAGACATCAATGTCGGCGGGCAAATCGCGGGTGGCGGCGTGCGCTTCTTTCTCGTTGTAGCCCAACGCCAGCAGCGCATTGATCACATCGAGCACACCGGACGGCGCATTGACCGCGACATTGCCGCCACCGAGAGCAGGAGCGAGCTTGCCCTTCAACTCAAGCAGAATGCGCTCGGCGGTTTTCTTGCCGATACCGGGAACGCGCGTCAAACGCCCGACCTCCTGAGCGGCGACCGCCTGCGCCAATTCCTCGGTGGACAAACCCGATAACACCGCCAGCGCCGTTCGCGCGCCGATGCCGGAGATTTTGGTCAGCACGCGGAAAGCCTGACGCTCGCGTTCGGCGGCGAAGCCGTACAACGTGTGGGCATCCTCGCGGACGATCAAATGCGTGAGCAGAGAAACCGTCGCGCCGGTGTCGGGCAGATGGTAAAACGTGCTCATCGGCACCAGCAATTCATAGCCGACCCCCTGCACATCCAGCAGGATTTGCGGTGGGTTTTTTTCGAGCAGGGTTCCGGAAAGACGACCGATCATGAGCAAGGGATAACCATAACAAACGCGCCATTATCGCACGACCAGAGGTCAGAGGTCAGAGGTCAGAGGTCAGAGGTCAGAGGTCAGAGGTCAGAGGTCAGAGGTCAGAGGTCAGAGGTCAGAGGTCAGAGGTCAGAGGTCAGAGGTCAGAGGTCAGAGGTCAGAGGTCAGAGGTCAGAGGTCAGAGGTCAGAGGTCAGAGGTCAGAGGTCAGAGGTCAGAGGTCAGAACTCCGTCATTCTGCGCGGCGCGAAGCGGCGTCGCAGAATCTAAAATAAACATGTCACGCGAAGGCGCGAAGAAATCGAATGCGCTACATAAATGTGCTGTCATTCCCGCAGGAGTGACGGAGTTTTTCTTCGCGGCTTCGCGCCTTCGCGTGAGGCAAATTTGCGGGCGGGACGCCCGCGCTCCATTTTTCTCCGCGCTCTCCGCGTGAGAAGAGGTTTTTCTGATCTCTGACATCTGATTCCCGGATGGCGCTTCGCTTATCCGGGCTACTCACTTTTCGTGCCTTTCGTGGTTAAAAGATTTTTTTGTCGCGTTCGCGTTCGCGCAGTTCCGTCTGCATCGCCCGCTTGCGGCTTTCGAGCGCCGATTTTTCCTGGAAGGAGGCGTCTTTGTCGTGTTTGAGCGCCAGATCGAATTGTTCGATGGCGGCTTGGGGACTGCCCAGCCAGGCGTAGTATTCGCCCTGGTGGGCGTGTTCTTTGAACGGGCGTTTCAATTTTGCGTAGGCGCTCGCGGTTTTTTGGTGCAGCGGGCCATCGCCGGGAAAACGGGTGATTTGCCTTTCGAGAAAGTCGATGGCTTTCTGGATTTGGCCGGCGCGGATCAGCGCTTCCGGATAGTCGTAAACCAATTGTTTTTTGTTCGGGTAGCGTTCGACGGCTTTGCCGAAACGGGCGATGGCGCCATCGAGGTCGCCCGATTCCATCTTGATGTGGCCGGCCATCGCGTCGATCATCGGGTGTTGCAATTTTTTATCGAGTCCGGCGATTTCTTTTTTGGCGCGATCATACTCTTTGGCGCGCAGCAGGGCGGCGGCAAGGCCGTAGTGTGCGGCTTTTTCGTTGTTGAATTTGCGTTCGCGCAGCGCGTCTTCAAAAAAGGCGACGGCTTCTCTCGGTGTGCCGAGGTAGCTTTGCAGTAACGCGCGAACGAGATGGAAGTCGATGCTGTCAACGACTTGCCGGTACGGGACGTTTTCGGCGCGCGCTTGCGCTTCGGCGATGCGCTCGGTGGTGATCGGGTGGGTGCGCAGGTAGGACGGCATGTTGCCGTCGGCGAAGCGGCTGGAGCGTTGCAGTCGCGTCATGAAAACGGCGGCGGCGGTGACGTCGAAGCCGGCGGCGCGCAAACGCTGGAAGCCGATGCGGTCGGCTTCGTATTCGTGTTCGCGGGTGTAGTTGATTTGCGATTGGATCGCCAGCGCTTGCGCGGAGGTGACGGCGGCGCCGATGATTTGTCCGCTCGATGACGAACCCGACTGGGAGGCGGCGATTGCAACGGCGAGCGCCGCCAGCGATAGCAACAGCGCGTCTTTTTGGCCGCTGGCCATTCGCGTCAGATGGCGTTGGGTGACGTGGGTGATTTCGTGCGCCAGTACACTTGCCAACTCCGATTCGGTTTGCGCGAGCAGGATCAGTCCGGTGTTGACGCCGATGTAGCCGCCGGGCAGCGCGAAGGCGTTGATGGACGGGTCGGGGACGGCGAAGAATTCGAAATCCTGCCGTGTGTCGTTACCGGCGGCGACCAGTTTGTGCCCGAGCGTGTTCAGGTAATCGTTGACTTCGGGGTCGTCCATGTAAGCGCCGGCAGCGCGAATTTCGCGGATGATGGATTCGCCGAGTTTGCGCTCCTGAAACGGCGACAGGATGTCTTGCGAAGCGTCGCCGAGTTCCGGCAGGTTGAAAAGGTTATGCGCCGCCGCCGACAGCGGCAGGATCGGGGAGAACGTCAGCGCCGCGCACAGGCAGGCGCACAACCCGACGCGGAGCGGCCGGTTATCTGTTTTGCGCAATGGCGGGTGGTTGCAAACAATAGTGGTAAGATGCACAACGCGTTGTTCTGTTTACGGTGATAATGTATTGTCCCGTGCTTTTCATGTCGATGCAATCGTAACGGTTTCTGATTTTACGATCGTTGACGCTTTGTTTTTTTGGTAGGGAAACCCATGACTTCTTCGACAACCGAATCACCCTTGACCCATTTCGATGCCGGCGGGCAGGCGCACATGGTCGATGTGGCGGGCAAGGAGGTGACGCTGCGCGTGGCGCGTGCCGGCGGACGAATCACGATGCTGCCGACGACGCTGGCGCTGGTGCGCGACGGCTGCGCAAAGAAGGGCGACGTGCTCGGCATCGCGCGGATCGCGGCGATTCAGGCATCGAAGCAGACGGCGCAGTTGATTCCGCTGTGTCATCCGCTGCCGTTGACGCGGGTGGCGGTGACGTTCGAGATCGACGAGGCGGCGAGCGCGGTGGCGATTGAAGTCACCGCCGAAACGCTGGCGCGCACCGGTGTCGAAATGGAGGCGTTGACGGCGGCGACGGTGGGCTTGCTGACCATTTACGATATGTGCAAGGCGGCGGATCGCGGCATGTGCATCGGTGAAGTTCGGCTGCTGGAGAAAAAAGGCGGTAAATCCGGTCATTTCAAGGCCGAGGGAGCGGTGTGACGTGTTCAAATATCTGCGAGAAGACATCAAGGCGATTTTCGAGCGCGATCCGGCGGCGCGCAGCAGTTGGGAAATTCTGACCTGTTATCCGGGCGTCCATGCGCTGATGTTTCACCGGTTGCTGGCGGGGCCGTGCTGGCGGCTGGGCTTGCGCTGGCTGGCGCGCTGGTTTTCGACGATCGCGCGCTGGATGACCGGCATCGAAATCCATCCGGGCGCGACCATCGGTCGGCGCGTGTTCATCGACCACGGCATGGGTGTCGTGATCGGCGAAACCGCCGAGATCGGCGACGATTGCACGCTGTACCACGGCGTGACGCTGGGCGGCACGTCCTGGAACAAAGGCAAGCGGCATCCGACGCTGGGGAAAGGCGTGGTGGTGGGCGCGGGCGCCAAAATCCTCGGGCCGATTCTGGTCGGGGACGGCGCCAGAATCGGTTCCAATGCCGTGGTGGTGCGCGAAGTGCCGCCGGAAACGACGGCGGTCGGCATTCCCGCCCGCATTCTGACCAAAGACGGCGAAGAGAAGAAGAAAGTGGAGCAGAAAGTAGAACAGAGCGCGGAGCAGGATGCGTCAACCGAGAAAAAGGATTTTTCCGCTTACGCCGTGTCGCGGGACATGAACGATCCCATTGTGCTGGCGCTGCACCAGTTGTTCGACCATGTCGCCAAGACGGAGGAACGTCTGACGGCGGTCACCGAGCGTTTGCGCGGGCAGGGAATCGACTGCGGGGAGGCGTGCAAGACGGAAGAACCGCTGGATGCGGCCTCTCTGGATAAGATGCTGGAATGATGATTGTTACACCTGAAAATTAGTTGACTAAAGTCGTCGGATATATTATGGTGCGGACTTACGGCTATTTATTATTTGATTTGAGCGGAACGGTCATGGTGCAGCGGTCGATCTGCGGTGTAGCCGGCTTTCATCCTGGAAGTTAATACTGACTCGGAGAAAATAAGATGCGTCTGACGACAAAAGGCCGTTTTGCGGTAACAGCAGTTTTGGACGTTGCGCTTCATGGCGCTCAAGGGCCGGTCACTCTGGCGGCCATCTCGGAACGGCAGGACATATCGCTGTCGTATCTCGAACAGTTGTTCGGCAAGTTGCGCCGCTGCGGTCTGGTCGAAAGCGTGCGCGGCCCGGGCGGCGGCTACAACCTGACCAAGCCGCCGGCACAGGTGTCGGTGGCCGATGTCATTTTTGCGGTGGATGAACCGATTGACGCGACACGTTGCGGCGGTCGCGGCAACTGCCAGCACGAGCAGGAACATTGCATGACGCATGACTTATGGTCGGGACTGACCACCCACATTTTCAATTTCATGCATTCGGTGACGCTGGAGCAGTTGGTGTCGCAACATCGCAACAAGGGCAAATGCGCGTCTCCCGAAAAGACGGTGATCATTCAGGATTTGAGCGGTGTGCGCGAACCGACATTGATTTGAGACGGCGTTCGATGAACGCCGATGGCGCGTTTTGCCGATCAAACGGAGCGGCGTGACGCAGTTTTTTCAACAGCGAAGCAAAACATGAAACTCCCGATTTATCTCGACTATGCGGCGACGACGCCCGTCGATCCTCGCGTTGTCGAGAAAATGATTCCTTATCTGACCGAGCATTTCGGCAATCCAGCCTCGCGTTCGCATGCGTTCGGTTGGGCGGCCGAGGAGGCCGTCGAAAATGCGCGGCGCGAAGTTGCCGCGCTGTTCAACTGCGACGCCAAAGAAATCGTCTGGACCTCGGGGGCTACCGAGTCGATCAATCTGGCGCTCAAGGGCGCGGCGCATTTTTATCAGAGCAAAGGCAAACACCTGATCACGGTGCGCACCGAACACAAGGCGACGCTCGACACCATGCGCGAGTTGGAGCGTCAGGGTTTCGAGGTGACCTATCTCGATGTTGATAGCGACGGAATGGTCGATCTCGAAGCGTTCAAAGCGGCGCTGCGTTCCGACACCATTCTGGTTTCGATGATGTACGTGAACAATGAAATCGGCGTCATTCAGGACATTTCGACCATCGGCGAATGGTGCCGCGAGCGCGGTATCGTTTTTCACGTCGATGCCGTGCAGGCGGTCGGTAAATTGCCGATTGATCTGGCAGCGCTGAAGATCGATCTGATGTCGGTATCGTCGCACAAAGCGTATGGCCCGAAAGGTATCGGTGCGCTGTTCGTGCGACGCAAACCGCGCATCCGGCTGGAAGCGCAAACGCACGGCGGCGGTCACGAGCGCGGCATGCGTTCGGGCACATTGCCGACGCACCAGATTGTCGGCATCGGTGAAGCGTTCCGGTTGGCGCGTCTGGAAATGGCCAGTGAAGTTCCGCGTCTGGCGCGGCTGCGTGATCGGCTGCTGAAAGGTTTGCGGGACATCGAGGAAGTCTATATCAACGGCTCGCTCGAACATCGGGCGTGCAACAACCTCAACATGAGTTTCAACTTCGTCGAAGGCGAAAGCCTGATGATGGCGGTTCGTGATATTGCCGTCTCGTCGGGTTCGGCGTGTACGTCGGCATCGCTGGAGCCGTCGTATGTGTTGCGTGCGCTGGGGCGCAGCGATGAGTTGGCGCACAGTTCGATCCGTTTTTCGGTAGGCCGTTTCACGACCGAGGAAGAAATCGATTATACGGTGACGCTGGTCAAACAAAAGGTGCACAAACTGCGCGAGTTGTCGCCGTTGTGGGAAATGTACTGCGATAAAGTGGATTTCAATCAGGTGCGCTGGGCGGCGCACTGAGCTTACACCCCTCTCCCCTTGTGGGAGAGGGGCAGGGGGAGAGGGGGGAAACAAACGCATTTCCCCCTCTCCCGCCCCTTCGGGGCGCCCTCCCCCGCGAGGGGGGAGGGGAGAAAGTGGTTGCGTTTGAACCGAAGCCGCGCTGAGTGCGCGGCACAGGATGAGGCAGCAGGAGGCCGTGATGGCTTACAGTGAAAAAGTATTGGAACATTACGAAAACCCGCGCAACGTCGGCTCGTTCGGCAAAGAGGAGCGTGATGTCGGCACCGGCATGGTCGGCGCGCCGGCCTGCGGCGACGTGATGAAATTGCAGATCAAGGTCGGCAAAGACGGCGTGATCGAAGACGCGCGTTTCAAAACCTACGGCTGCGGTTCGGCGATCGCTTCGTCGTCGCTGGTCACCGAGTGGGTCAAGGGCAAAACGCTCGACGAAGCGATGGCGATCAAGAACACCCAGATCGCCGAAGAACTGGCGTTGCCGCCAGTGAAAATCCACTGCTCGATTCTGGCCGAAGACGCGATCAAGGCGGCGATCGCGGATTACAAATCCAGGAGCAGCGTTCAAGGTCACGAAGAAGAAACCGCCGAAGCCACCGTATGTGCGCCGACGACGGGCACACCGAAAGCAGCGAAATAAAGAGGAGAGATGAATGATGATAGAACTGACCCCGAGCGCCGTCAAACACATTCAGGCCAGCCTGAGCAAGCGCGGCAAAGGCATCGGCTTGCGTCTGGGCGTGCGCACTTCCGGTTGTTCCGGTCTGGCGTACAAGATTGAATACGCCGACGAAATGCAGGCGGAAGATGTTAGCTTTGAAATCGACGGCGTGACCGTCGTTGTGGACAAAAAAAGTTTGCCGTACCTTGACGGCACCCAACTCGATTACCGGCGTGAAGGGATGAACGAAGGATTCAAGTTCGAAAACCCGAACGTCAAATCGCAATGCGGTTGCGGCGAGTCGTTTGGTGTGTAAGGTTTGAAACAGCCATTGGAACGGAGCAACCCCATCCCCACCCCAACCCTCCCCTTGAAGGGGAGGGAGGCGATAAACGCTGATGGATCGTAAAACCGATTATTTCACGTTGTTCGGCTTGCCGCGACGCTACGCGCTGGACGAGAGTGCTTTGCACGAATCCTGGCGCACGCTGTTGGCGCGCGTGCATCCCGATACCGCCGTGCTCGCCGACGCGACCGCAAAGCGGCAAGCGCTGGAAGATACGGCGTATGTCAACGAGGCGTACCGCGCGCTTAAAGACCCGGTGCGGCGCGGCGATTATCTGTTGCAGTGTTACGGCGAAGCGCCGCTCGGTTCCAACGACGTTTTGCCTGTCGAATTTCTGAGCGAACAACTGGACGCGCGCGAAGCCGCCGACGAAGCCTGGCGGGCGGGAGACCGCGAGCGCCTGGAATCGTTACAGGCTTCTTTGCGGATCGCGCAACAACAGCGACAGGAAGCATTGAGCGCGCTTTTTGCCGATGATGCAGCACCATCGACCAAAGTCTTGGCGAAAGCCCGTCAACAGGTACTATCATTGCAGTTTCTAACCCGTTTCGCCGATGACCTCGACGAGAAAATCGACGCTTGAATCTGTGTGGCAGACCTAAACATCTACGACTCATCTGATTAACAACCAGAGCGCACAAAGAAAACAGTCAGGGAGAGATAATGAACGTTTCGGCACATTTTGCCAGTCCCTTTTTTCAAGCGGGGAAAGGGTGGCTGGGGCGGCTTATCAACTCCCCTCTCCCGCTTGCGGGAGAGGGGTGGGGGAGAGGGTGTTTGCAGGAAAAGGGAATATATGGGAAGGTGCGACCATGACTACGGCCAATACGCAGCAAATAGCCAAAACCTTACGCAAATACCAGACCGATGCGGAACAAAAGCTTTGGTTCCATCTACGTGGAAAGCGATTTGATGGGGTGAAGTTTAAGCGCCAGAAACCTATTGGTTCTTATATTGTTGATTTTGTTGCGGTAAACGAAAGGCTTGTGATCGAGCTCGATGGTGGTCAGCACCAGAAGCGCATGGCTTACGATCAAGCAAGGACAGCCTATCTGGAAAGCCGTGGTTACCGTGTGCTGCGTTTCTGGAACAATGAATGTCTGGCGGAGACAGAAGCCGTGTTGGAGAGTATTCGGCTTGCCCTCTCCCCCACCCCTCTCCCGCAAGCGGGAGAGGGGAACAATCTTCGCCATCGGAGAAAAAATGTTGCCGCAAATTTCTGAACCGGACAGTCCTGCGCCGCCGCGCGAACGCAAACGTGCCGCAGGCATCGACCTGGGAACGACGCACTCGCTGGTGGCGAGCGCACCGCAAGGGGTGGCGACGGTGTTGCCCGACGAGAAGGGGCGGGTGTTGTTGCCGTCGGTGGTTTGGTATGGCGAACAGGGAGACGTGACGGTCGGCTACGGCGCGTTGCCCTGGCTGGCGCGCGATACCGCCAACACGATTGCGTCGGTCAAACGATTGATGGGGCGCGGCCTGGCCGATCTTGGCGATACGCGTCAGTTTCCGTATCACTGGGCGGAAACGTCGGGAATGGTGCGCTTGAAAACGCGCGCCGGAGAAAAAAATCCGGTCGAAATCTCCGCCGAAATTTTGAAGGCGTTGCGCGTGCGCGCCGAAACGCAACTGGGCGGGACGCTTGAGGGCGTCGTCGTGACGGTGCCGGCGTATTTCGACGATGCGCAGCGACAGGCGACGAAGGAAGCGGCGCGGCTGGCGGGGCTTAACGTTCTGCGTTTGTTGAACGAGCCGACGGCAGCGGCGATTGCGTATGGGCTTGATCACGGCGCCGAAGGTGTTTACGTCGTTTACGATCTGGGCGGCGGCACCTTCGATGTTTCCATTTTGCGCTTATCGCGCGGCGTGTTTGAAGTGTTGGCGACGCACGGCGATTCGGCGCTGGGCGGCGACGATTTCGATCATCGCGTTTTTTGCTGGATTCTCGAAGCCGCCAACCTGCCGCCACTGGCCGCGGAGGACGTTCGTCTGTTGTTGATGATCGCGCGAAACGCCAAGGAAACCTTGACGCAGCATGAAACCGCGCCGGTGGTGACCACGTTATCGACAGGTCTCCGGGTCGAACTGGAATTGACCGCCGAAGTGTTTACCGGGATCACCGAACATCTGGTGCAGAAAACGCTGACGCCGCTCAAACGCGCGCTGCGTGATGCAAAATTGTCGATTGAAGATATCAAAGGCGTCGTGCTGGTCGGCGGCGCGACGCGGATGCCGCAAATTCGTCACGCGGTCGCGGCGTTTTTCAAACAGCCGCCGCTGGTCAATCTGAATCCTGACGAAGTGGTGGCGCTCGGCGCGGCGATTCAGGCCAATGCGCTGGTTGGCAACCGCAGTCTCGACAGCGGCGAGGATTGGCTGCTTCTCGATGTGACGCCGTTGTCGCTCGGATTGGAAACGATGGGCGGGCTGGTCGAAAAAATCGTGCCGCGCAACGCCGGTATTCCGCTGACGCGGGCGCAGGATTTCACAACGTTCAAGGATGGACAAACCGCGCTGGCGATTCATGTGGTGCAGGGCGAGCGCGAGAAAGTGGCCGATTGCCGCTCATTGGCGCGTTTCGAGTTGCGCGGCATTCCGCCGATGGTGGCGGGCGCGGCGCGAATCCGCATCACGTTTCAGATCGACGCCGACGGTTTGCTGTCGGTGTCGGCGCGTGAACAAATCACCGGCGTCGAGGCGTCGATCGTCGTGAAGCCGTCGTATGGATTGGACGAAAACGAAATCGCGCGGATGCTCGAAGATTCGATGGCGCATGCCCGCGATGACATGCAGGCGCGGGCGCTGGTGGAAACCCAGGTCGAGGCCGATCAACTGATAGAATTGACGCAACATGCGCTGGCGGAAGACGGCGATTTGCTGAACACCGCCGAACGCGCCGCCATCGACGCGGCGCTGGAAGAACTGGCGCAACGCCGACAGGGGCAGGAACTCAACGCGCTGCGTCTCGCGCTGGCGAAAACGAATCAGGCGACGGCGGAATTCGCGGGACGGCGGATGGATCGCAGCGTCCAGAAGGCGCTGACCGGGAAAAGCGTTGACAGCGTGGTTCGGGACTAAAGTGCGTAAGACCAGAGGCTCTTGAGAATGTATGTTCTATTGCTTCTATTGTTGATCTTCGTGCCGATATTGGCGTATCGTGTGGCTTGTCGAAGGCATCCACGCCATGTTTTTTTCATCACTGGTGTAGCGTTCGGGGCAATAGTTGCGCCTTTTACCTTGGGGCTTTATGTTCTGTACTTTGCGTCACCCTTTACGGCGGTGATTGGGATAATCGGGCTGCCATTGGCGCTAATTCATGGCTCACCAGGGTTTACTGTAGCCGTTTATTTGGGGCTAATTCCAAAAGGAGAGGTCGTTTCTGGCTTGATCGCCCATGCCATAATGGAAGCATTTAATGCGGCCACTTGGGCGTTTTGTTACGGTTTGCTCGGGTATGTGATCGACTATTTTCGGAATAGGAAGCGCAGGCGCTCTTGCTAGAGCAAATGTGCACAGCAAGCAACCCCATCCCCACCCTAACCCTCCCCTTGAAGGGGAGGGAACAAAGCGACACAACGCGAAAGTGTGCGAAACCAAACAGAAAACGCTCTAATGAAGCTTATGCGCGTCGAAACAGAAATCGGATGATAAACAGCGGAGTCACACCATGCCGACCATAACCGTATTACCGCACCCGGAATTGTGCAAAGAAGGCGCGTCGTTTAAAGCGGCGCCGGGCGAAAGTTTGCTGGACGCCTTGCTGGCGCATGGCGTTCATGTCGAGCATGCCTGCGAAAAATCCTGCGCGTGTACGACCTGTCATGTGATTGTTCGGAGGGGATTTGATTCGCTGAACGAAGCCAGTGAAAAGGAAGAGGACATGCTCGACCGTGCCTGGGGATTAACTGCAACATCCCGGCTTTCCTGCCGGGCGCGGGTCGGCACGGAGCCGCTGGAAATCGAATTGCCGCGTTATACTATCAATCATGCGAAGGAAAAATGAGGAACGCTGAGGAACGATGAGGTGTGACGATGGCGACGAAACTGACCTGGCAGGATACCTACGACATCGCTGAAGCGCTGGCCGATGCGCACGAGGAAATTGATCCGCAACACATCCGCTATACCGATTTGCATCGCTGGATTTGTGAGTTGCCGGATTTCGGCGACGATCCCAACGCCAGCAACGAGCGGATTCTTGAAGCGATACAGATGGCCTGGATCGACGAGGTGGGTTGATCAGGGATCAGGTATCAGAGGTCAAGAATCAGAACGCAGGGGCGCGATTTATCGCGCCCTGTTTTATGGATTCTGCGACGCCGCTTCGCGCCGCGCAGAATGACGGCTTTTTTTCTTTGCGCTCTTTGCGTTCAAATAATGTTTTTTGATTCCCGGATGGCGCTTCGCTTATCCGGGCTACGTGCTCCGCGTGAGGCCGACTAACTTTTTTCAACAAACCCCCGCCCGCCTTCGGCGGGCACCCCCTTTGGAAAGGGGGCTTTTCTTCTTCGCGGCTTCGCGTCTTCGCGTGAGACCGACCCGTCGCGGTTCGCTGCGCTTACCAGCGACCTATGCGTTCTCTCCCGCATGCGGGAGAGGGGAACATTTTTCTTCGTGGCTCCGCGTCTTCGCGTGAGGCCGGGAGCCTCTTCCCCCGTTCGCGGGGGAAGGGGTTTTCTTCGTGGATTCGCGCGAGTTTTTTCTACTCACGAAAAGCGCAAGGGCACGGTAACGTGCCCTTGCGCTTTTGGAGCGTTATCAAGTTTCAGGTATCTGATCCCTGATTCCTGACCTCTGATTCCTGCTTATATCATTCCGAGTGTCTTTGGCAGCCACAGGGAGATGATCGGGACGTAGGTCACGAGAACGAGGAACCCAAGCATGGTCAACAACCAGGGCCATACGGCGATGGTCAGTTCGGTGATCCCCATTCGGGTTATCCCCGAAGCGACGTAGAGGTTGAGACCGACCGGCGGGTGACACAAGCCGATTTCCATGTTGACGATGATCAGGATGCCGAAGTGAACCGGATCGATGCCGAGTTTCATCGCGATCGGGAAAAGAATCGGCGCCATGATCAGAACGATCGAGGCGGGATCCATGAAGTTGCCGGCGGCAAGCAGAACGACGTTGACGATGAGCAGGAAGCCGATCACGCCGAGGCCGTGCGCGAGAATCCAGTTACTCATGGCCTGCGGGATGCCTTCCGACGTCATCAGGAACGAGAACAGCGCCGCGTTGGTGATGATGTAGAGCAGCATCGACGACATGTTGGCCGACGCCAGCAACACTTTCGGAATTTCTCTGAGCTTCATGTCTTTATAGACAAAGACGCAGATGAAGAAAGCGTAAACCGCAGCCATCGCCGCCGCTTCGGTCGGTGTGAAGATACCGCTGTAAATCCCGCCCATGATGATAACGATCAGCATCAGTCCCCAGACGCTGTCCAGGAAGGTGCGGCCGACTTGTTTCAGGCTGGCGCGGGGCATGCGCGGGTAGTTGAACTTGCGGGCGCGGTACCAGGTGGTCACGCCAAGACAGGTAGCGAGCATGATTCCCGGAATCACGCCGGCCATGAACAACGCGCCGACGGAGGTGTTGGTGGCAACCGCATACATCACCATCACGATCGACGGCGGGATCAGGATGCCGAGCGCGCCCGAGGTGGTGATGACGCCGGCGCCGAAGCGCGCCGGGTAGCCCTGCTTGAGCATCGCCGGCAGCAGGATCGAGCCGATTGCGACGACGGTGGCCGGACTGGAACCCGATATCGCTGCGAACAAGGCGCAGGCAACCACGCCGGCCAGACCGAGGCCGCCGTGCATGTGGCCGACGACGGAGGTGGCGAAGTTGATGATGCGTCGTGCGACGCCTCCATGCGTCAGGAAGTTACCCGCCAGAACAAAGAACGGGATCGCCATGATCTCGAACTTTTCGATGCCGGTAAACAACTTCATCGCCACCGATTCGACCGGGATGTTGGTCATGAAGTAGAAAAAGGTGAGAACGGTCAGGCCCAGCGAGATAGAGATGGGCATCCCTGTCAGCATCAGGGCAAGGAGTAAGCTGAAAATAATGATGCCGTTCATGAGCGGTTCTCCTCTTTGTCCTGGGGTTTGTCAGACGCGGGGTCTTTTTTCACTTCTTCTTCAAGCCCTTCGACATGAGAATGGTCGTGGTGCGGCAGTTCGCGTGTCCAGGCATAGGCCCAGGCAACCTGGAGGAAGCGGTAGCACATCAGGAAAGAACCCAGAGGGATGGCGGAATAAACGATCCACACCGGAATTTCCAGGTCTGGCGATACCGAGGTGGTTTGCGACAGTCCCCAGACGAATTTGGCGCCCATGTAGCCGATGACGCCGGTGAACAGAGCGCCTGCCCCCATGCTGAACAGGATGCAGAAGTAACGGGCGCGCTCTTTGAGTCGGTTGATCACAACGTCAATACCGACGTGGATGCCGGTGCGCACACCATAAGCGGCGCCGAATTTGGCCATCCATACGAACATGTAGATGCAAAGCTCTTGCGCCCAGGAAAAATTCAGCGACAAAAGCCAGTTTTGCAGATACGGAATCTCGTAACCCGCCATGTAGCGATGCGCCACGGCAAGAAAGGTGATGATCGTCGCCCCTGCCATCAGCACGGCGACGATAAGTTCCTCAAGGCGGTTGAGGATGAGGTTGAACACTCTAAACATTGGACCCCTTAATTATAAATATGTTAGGGAACGAAAAAGACACACGTACCCGCCAAGCAGGAACCGAGAGGGCGCGTGTGTCTTTGCAACATCAAAAAACTCGAACGGTTACTGCCCCGTGGCCTTATAGAAATCCTGGATGATTTCTTTACCGACCCGCGACTCAACCTCTTTGTGCACCGGCTTCAACGCATCAATCCACGCTTTGCGTTCGGCGTCGGTCGGCGTGTGGATTTCGGTGCGACCCGAAGCCCGGATGCCTGCCAAAGCATCGTCGTTGTCTTTCTTGGCGATTTCGTTGTTGTAGGCGTTTGTTTCTTTCATTGCCTGTTCAAGAATTCCACGGATGTCTTTGGGCAGACCTTCCCAGAATTTCTTATTGACGATGACTGCGTAGCCGAGATAACCGTGGTTGGTCAGCGTGGCGTGTTTCTGCACTTCGTGCATTTTCTGCGTGAACATGTTCGACGGCGGATTTTCGGTGCCGTCCACAACGCCGGTTTGCAGCGCCTGATACACTTCAGAGAACGCCATGACTTGCGGCATCGCTTTGAGCGCGCGCATCTGCGCGTCAAGCACGCGCGACGACTGGATACGGACTTTCATCCCTCTCATGTCGTTAGGCGTTTTGATCGGCTTGTTGGCGCTCATGATCTTGAAGCCGTTGTCCCAGTAACCGAGACCGATGATGCCCTTCGGCTCAAGCAACGCCAGCAGTTTGGCGCCGACCGGACCTTCGGTGACTTTGTGCAGCGCTTCGTAGCCGTCAAGGATGTACGGAATGTCGAAAACTTCAAACTCCTTGACGCCGAGCGGGCCGAATTTGGCCAGCGACGGGGCAAGCATCTGGACGGCGCCCAACTGCAACGCTTCCATTTCCTCTCTGTCTTTATACAGTGCGCTGTTGTGATAAACCTCGACCTTGACGCGACCCTGCGTCCGTTCCTCGGCGAGTTTCTTGAAAAATTCGGCGGCCTTTCCTTTCGGAGTATCCATTGCCACGACGTGGCTGAATTTGATCACAATCGGTTCCTGCGCTTGCGCGGCGGGAACCAGCACACATGCGCCGATGAGCGCAACAACCAGCGACAACTTTTTCATTACAAGGCCTCCTTGGCAATAAACAGTTATATAGATATAACGAAACAGCTTTATCAAAGAAGCCTCGGGTAAGCAGCTTCTTGCGTGAATACCCTGATTGTTAAAACGGGTATGACGACAATTAATACACACAGTCCCGGTAGGGAGCTTTAAAAGAATACCGTAAAAACGGATTGACGCAATACCGGGAACAGGAATTTTTCAGTTTTGGGGACCGGCCAACGCATTGGCAGGCAACTACATCGCATAATGTGGCCCACTTCCGCCCTCCGGCGGCGTCCAGCGGATGTTGGATGCCGGGTCTTTGACGTCGCAGGCTTTGCAGTGCAGGCAGTTGGCGGCGTGAATGCGCAGGGTCAGCGGTGCCGCATTGGGCATATTAAGCGCGCCGTTATTACAACGGTATTCATAAACGTTGGCCGGACAGTACAAACGCTCCGGGCCGCCGTAGTGCGGCAAATGGAGACATCCAGGCAGTTCGGCGTCGATCAAATGCAGGTGACAGGGCTGGTTTTCCTGATACTGTGTGCGGCTCAGGTAAACCGACGAAGCGCGGTCAAACGTGGTGACGCCATCGTAGGGCGGGTAGTCAAGCACCGGCATTTCGGCGAAGGGACGCAATGCCTGGTGGTCGGGTGTTTTGTGTCGCAGCGTCCAGGGCACAAAGCGGCCTAACCCGGCTTGTTGCGCCCAGAGGTGGAGACCGGCAAACAGCAAACCGCTGAAAAAACCATATCGGAAACAGGGTTTTATGTTGCGCATGGCATGGAGTTCGTCGTAAACCCAGGAGGCGTGCAAAGCAGTGTCGTATTCGTGCAACGTGTCGTGCGCGCGGCGCTGCGTGATGGCGCTCACCGCTGCTTCCGCCGCCAGCATCGCGCTTTTCATCGAGGTGTGAATGCCTTGCATCCGGGGCAGATTGACCATCCCGGCCGCCTCGCCGATCAGGGCGCCGCCCGGGAACACCAGTTTCGGAAGTGACTGCACGCCGCCTCCGGTCAGCGTTCGGGCGCCGTAACCCAGGCGTTCGCCGCCGCGGAGCAGGGATTTCAGCATCGGGTGCGTTTTGAAGCGCTGGAATTCGTCGAACGGCGACAGCGATGGATTTTCGTAGTCGAGGTGAACCACCAGCCCTACAGCGACATGCTGATCATGCAAATGATAGACAAAACCGCCGCCGCCGGCGCGACCGACGAGTGGCCAGCCCATCAGATGTACGGCTTTGCCCGGTCGGTGTTGTTCGGCGGGAATTCGCCACAGTTCACGGAAACCGAGGCCGTATTTTTGCGGCGTAGCGTCATCGCGCAGATGGAAGCGTTCTTCGACAAGGCGGCTCAAATGTCCGCGACAGCCTTCGGCGAGCAGCGTATAGCGGGCGCGTATTTCAACGCCGGGTTGGTAATTGGATTTGGGCGCGCCCTGACGGTCGATGCCGAAATCGCCGGTAATGACGCCGACCAGCGGACTTTGCGGCGAATCGTCGGCATACAGCGGTAACGCGGCGGCATAACCGGTGAACAAATCGATGCCGCAGGCTTCGGCCTGCTCACCGAGCCAGGCGGTCAACCGGTTGAGGCTGATGAGCGCATGGCCATGATGATGAATCAATTTCGGCAAGCCCCGCATCGGTAGCCGGAGGGCGCGGTTCCGGCACAACAGCCATAGCGATTCGTCGGAAACGGTATCTTTGAACGGCGGCGAATGCCCCCGCCAATCGGGCAGCAGCTCGTCCAGCGCCCGCAAATCGAGCAACGCGCCCGAAAGCGAGTGCGCGCCGATCGAAGCGCCTTTCTCGACCACAGCGATGCTGATATCAGCGCCGACGGCCAGCGCAGCTTGTTTGGCGCGCAACGCGGCCGCCAATCCCCCCGGCCCGCCGCCGACGATCAGCAAGTCATAATCCATCGATTCGCGTTGTTGGGTCGCGGTCATGTGATAAACCGATGGGAAGCAAAAGGAACGATTATAATCAAAGGCCTTGTGGATGACAGGTTTTTGGTGTGTCATGAAATTTCTGGCTATTCTGGTGGCGCTCGCGCTTGAACAATGGTATTCGTCGAACTGGCGAGGGGGCGCCGAGCGCCTGTACACCGGCTACCTGCGCTGGCTGGAAGAAAAAATGATCGACCTGGGGTCCTGGCCGGCGACGGCGGTGGCGCTGTTGCCGGTCTTGCTGGTCATCGTGGTGGACATCGTGATGGCGCAGGTCTGGGCGCTGATGCTGGTCTGGAGCGTTTTCGCGCTCTATCTGCTGATGGGGTTCCGCCGTTTCAGCCATGCCGTGACCGAAATCACGGAAAGTTTGCAAAACGGCGATTTACCCACGGCGCGCAAAGCGTTTTACGACTGGCAGGGCGGGAATAGCCTGACCTTACTGAGTTCCGACGAGATTGCGCAACGCACCATCGAAGCCGGCGCGCTGGCGGCGTATCGCTGCGTGTTCGGCATCGTATTCTGGTTCCTGATCTTCGGGCCGTCCGGCGCGGCGTTTTACTGGATGCTGACGCTGGTCGCGCGCGAATGGAGCGAAAACCCCGCCGGTGAGGACATCACTGTGCTGGCGACGGCGCGCGCCGAACTGGGGAAAGCGGCGCGCTGGCTTCTTTTTATTCTCGACTGGCTGCCGGTACGTTTTCTGGCGTTTTCGTTTGCCATCGTCGGCGATTTCGAGGACGCGATCTACCAATGGCGCGCGCGACCCAAAGATGACGCGGCATTCGACAACAACGCCAACGAAAACCTGCTGCTGGCGACGGCGTTCGGCGCGTTGGGGCTGACCTGGACGCGACGACCATCGGCATCGGCGCCGACGGGAAGCGTGCCCGCGTCCGCCGAAGCAGCATCCGCCGAAACCGTCGCAGAAGTCATCGGCGACATGCCCACGATGGCGTCGGCGGAAGCGGTCACCGAAGCCGTGGCAGAGGCCGTGGCGGAAGTGGCGGGCGAAACGCTGGCAGAAACACCCGGCAACGAAGAAACGGCAAACGAAAAAACCCTGGGCCCGCCGCCCGAAAGCGTGCCGGTCACCCCCGGCGCGTTGCCATCGGCCATCGGGTTGGTCTGGCGGGCGTTGCTGTTCTGGCTGGGGCTGGTGGCGCTGGTGACGGTGGCGTACTGGTCCAGCCACAGCCTCTAATAAATGGCTTTTTTAAGACACATCAAAAGGAGAAATGAGATGTTTCATCTGGCGCGTTGGTGCATGGGATTGTTGGCTATTTGTTTTTCCCTGATCGTTCAGGCAGAAGACTTTGAGGCGCTCAAACAAGCTGCGGAACAAGGAAATGCGCAAGCGCAATTCGATCTTGGGGTGAGGTATAACAGCGGTCAGGGCGTTGACCGCAACGATGTCGAGGCGGCGAATTGGCACCACAAGGCTGCGGAACAGGGACACAAGGATGCGCAATTTGTTCTTGGCGCGTTGTACGCCGTTGGTTTGGGTGTTGCAAGGGATGACGCGGAAGCGGTGAAATGGTCTCAAAAAGCGGCGGAACAAGGCCATGCGATAGCCCAATACAATCTTGGATTGAGATACATCAGCGGTCGTGGCGTTGCGCAAAACGATGCCGAAGCCGCGAACTGGTACCGCAAGGCGGCGGAACAGGGAAATGCGCACGCCCAGAACAATCTTGGAAGGATGTACACCAGAGGCCAGGGCGTGCCCAGAGATGATGCCGAAGCGGCGAACTGGCTTCGCATGGCGGCGGAACAAGGACACATGGAAGCGCAATTCGTTCTTGGCGCGTTATACGCCGAAGGCCGGGGTGTGGCGCGGGATGATGCGGAAGCGATGAAATGGTATCGCAAGGCCGCGGAACAGGAACACCCCGAAGCACAGGAAGCGTTTGACGCCCTGAAGAAAAAACAGCCGCTCAAAACCAGAGTGATGGAATGGTTCCGAGGGTTGTTCCGGTCGGCGAAATAGCTCTCCCCGTCATTCCCGCGGAAGCGGGAATCCAGTGCTTGCAGGGGCAGGGGAGAGGGGGCAAAGGGTGAATGGGCAAAGGGTGAATGGGGATGAGACGGCCATAGCCTCTGGCGTCATTGCGAGCGAAGCGAAGCAATCCAGCGCGTTGATTGTTTCGAGACAGATCAAAAGGAGAAATGAAATGCTTCATGCTGCGCGTTGGTGCATCGGATTGTTTGCCGTTTGCTTTGCCTTGATGGTGCAGGCGGAAGATTTTGAGGTTGTTAAACGTGCGGCGGAGAACGGAGATGCGGAAGCTCAATACAACCTCGGGGTGATGTACATCGCTCGAGGTATTACGCAAAACGGCACCGAAGCCGTGAAATGGTTTCGTAAGGCAGCGGAACAGGGGCATGCGGCAGCCCGATTCAGCCTTGGGCTGATGTACGACGAAGGTTATGGCGTAGCGGAAAGTGATGCCGAGGCTGTGAAGTGGTCACGCAAGGCAGCGGAGCGGGGAAGTGCAGAGGGTCAAGTTATTCTCGGAACGTTGTATTCCAGGGGGCTAGACGTGGAGCAGGATGACGCGGAGGCCGCGAAGTGGTACAGGAAGGCAGCAGAGCAGGGACACGCGGCGGCACAGTATTACGTTGGGTGGGCGTATGACAAAGGCCGTGGCGTTGTCAAGGATGATGCGGAAGCCGTAAAGTGGTACCGCAAAGCAGCAGAGCAGGGAAACAAGAACGCCCAGGCCGCGCTTGAAGCGATGGAAAAAAAGCAGAAGCCATGAGCGACTTATTCACCGTCAAAGTTCCGCAAGCGTCGCAGCCGCTCGCCGAACGCTTGCGTCCGAAAACGCTCGACGAGGTGATCGGGCAGCGGCATTTGTTGGGTGCGGGCAAACCGTTGGCGACGGCGTTTCATTTGGGTAAACCGCACTCGATGATTTTGTGGGGGCCGCCCGGTGTTGGCAAAACGACGTTGGCGCGATTGATGGCGGAAGCGTTTCACGCGGAATTCATTGCGTTGTCGGCGGTGTTGTCCGGCGTCAAGGACATTCGTGATGCGGTGATTCAGGCGGAGAATGCGCAGGCGCAATTGGGGCGCTCGACGATTTTGTTCGTTGACGAAGTGCACCGTTTCAATAAGGCGCAGCAGGATGCGTTTTTGCCGCACGTTGAAAGCGGATTGTTGACCTTTATCGGCGCGACAACGGAAAACCCGTCGTTTGAAGTGATCGGCGCGTTGTTGTCGCGGGCGACGGTTTATGTGTTGCAACCGCTTTCTTCCGAGGAACTCGCGCAGTTGCTCGATCGGGCGTTGGCGGCGGTGTTGCCGGAACGTGCGCTGTCAGAGGATGTGCGGCAGATTTTGGTGGCTTACGCCGATGGCGACGGGCGGCGTCTGATCAATCTCGTCGAGCAGTTGAGTGTTGCGCTCGAAGAAGCGGCGCAGCAGGAGAAGCCGGACGAGATCGACCTGGCGTTCGTCGAATCGGCGTTGGCGCGTTCGTTGCGGCGTTTCGACAAAGGCGGTGAAGCGTTTTACGATCAAATTTCGGCGTTGCACAAAGCGGTGCGCGGCTCGCATCCCGACGCGGCGTTGTACTGGTTCTGCCGAATGCTCGACGGCGGCGTCGATCCGCGTTATCTGGCGCGGCGCATCGTCCGAATGGCCTGGGAAGATATCGGGCTGGCCGATCCGCGCGCGGCGCAAATCGTCAACAACGCCGCCGAAACCTATGAACGGCTCGGTTCGCCCGAAGGAGAATTGGCGTTGGCGCAGGCGGTACTGTACTTGTCTGTCGCACCGAAAAGCAACGCCGGTTATATGGCGTATGGCGCGGCGCGTGCGTTCATTCGTGAGGACAGTTCGAGGCCGGTGCCGATGCACTTGCGCAATGCGCCGACGCGGCTGATGAAGGAATTGGGCTACGGTCACGATTACCGATACGCCCACGACGAAGAGGACGGCTACGCGGCAGGCGAGACGTATTTGCCGGACGATATGAAAGAACCGAACTGGTACCGCCCGACATCACGCGGACTCGAAGCAAAAATCGGCGAAAAACTCGCGGAGTTGCGACGACGTGATCGGGAAGCGGTGAACAAGCGGCGGGCGGCGGGTGGAAAGAAGTAAATTAACCGCAAAGAACGCAAAAAATATCTCACGCGAAGGCGCAACCAGGAATCAGAGGTCAGAGGTCAGGTATCAGAAAAACATAATCTAGAGCGTTTTCTGTTTGGTCGTGCACACTTTCGCGTTGCGCTGTTTTGTTCCCTCCCCTTCAAGGGGAGGGTTAGGGTGGGGATGGGGTTGTCAGGAATCAGATGTCAGATGTCAGGGATCAGCGCGTAGGTTGGTGGTGAGCGGCCTTTAGTCGCGAGCGAAGCGTGGCGGGAACCCCAACGTTTATGTCTCACGCGAAGCCGCGAAGGAACGAAAGCCCTCTCCCCTCGTGGGAGAGGGTGCCCGAAGGGCGGGAGAGGGGGGGGCTGGCCTCTGATACCTGATGCGGCGGTTCCCTCGAAAATCATTCGCATGAGAAATATCTTTGCGTTCTATGCGTTCTTTGCGGTTAAATTTTTGAAGGAAAACGCATGACTACCCTGATGCTTTTAACGCTGGCGTTTGCATTGGCGACCGACGCTTTTGCCGTTGCGGTCACCACCGGCATTCAATTGAAGCGAGTGACGACATCGCAAACCTTGCGAATGGCCGGAACCTTCGGCGGCTTCCAGTTCGGCATGCCGATCATCGGCTGGTTGCTCGGCGCCAGCGTTCATCGCTACATCGAAGCGATCGACCACTGGGTAGCGTTCGGATTGCTGGTGTTCGTCGGCGGCCACATGCTGAAAGAAGCCTGGGAACATCGCAAACTTGACGAAGACGCGCCGCGCCCCGAACGCGCCGATCCGACGCGGGGACGCACTTTGATTTTGCTGGGCATTGCGACCAGCATCGACGCGCTGGCGGTGGGATTATCGTTTGCAATGATTAACGTCAGCATCTGGTTTCCCGCGCTGGTCATCGGCGTCGTGTGCTTCGGCGCAACAGCGTTGGGCATGCGCCTGGGACGTTGGGCATGCACCCTGGGGAATCTGGGGAGCAAAGCCACCCTCGTCGGCGGGCTGGTGCTGATCGTCATCGGGATCAGTATTCTTAGAGAGCATGGGGTGTTTTAGATGGATTATCCTAAAAACCTCAGTTGGACGTGCTCGCCAGTGCTGCGCCCGCCGTGTCAGGCAAGGCGCGACGACGACGCGGGCTGCCATCCCGCGAGGAGGAGCAACGCAGCATGGCGCGGCGAGCGTAGTGCTGGCGAGCACGTAGCGCACTCACCCAATGGGTGAGCGCTGAGAACAACTCCAAAGCAAGCGGCTACGCGGTTTTCCATAGGTTTACAAGCGGTCAACTGAGGTTTTTAGGATTATTTACGCCAGACGGTGAACAGCGAAAAATTAACCGAGATATTTGACTTGCCAGCGGCACTCAGAGGGCAGGAAGTGGAAGTTATTATCTTGCCGTTGCAAAAAACTCGGAAACCCTCTACTCAACAAGGGGCAGCCTACGGCTGCTTGCGAAAATATGCGGACGTTTCATTGATTTCAGAAGAGCGCGGTGCATGGAAGCGGGCAGCGGCGGATATCTCCCCTCTCCCGCTTGCGGGAGAGGGGTAGGGGAGAGGGAGGTAAGCGTCTGAATATTTCTGATACCTGACATCTGACCTCTGATATCTGCCTACAGCTTCCCCCCACACGCCGCGACGAGCAATCCCAGATTTCCCCCCAAGGTTTGTCGATAAACGCCGCTGCGACGAAGCGCGGCGAGACGGGTGAACAGGCTATCGCTACGGACAGCGGTAAACGTGTCGAGTATTTTCTGATTCTCCGGCGTGAGTTGAGAACGCAACGCATGCAGCGCGGTCAGGTTGCGCGTGTTCCACGTTCTGAACTGGCCGTCGAGCAACATGCGGATGCGGGTAAGGCGGGCGGTGAGACCACGGTTGGTGCCCATCTGATTTTTCGCGTGTTGGCGGTACTGCATGCTTGGGTTGGGATCGTAAAACACAGCGCCGCCGCAACCGCTGACGACGAGATATGTCCACCAATCGTGCGCCGTAACATCGACAACGCCGGCGCTTTTCAGCAGGCGGGATGCGGCTTCGTTGAAGAGCATCGTGTTGCCGCCGCCGATGTTTTGAACGAGTGCATTGGCGAAAGCGGGCGGTCGCATGAAGCGCGGCGAGAAGCCGAGCGAAGCGCCGGATTCGTCGATCAACCGGGTGCGTGAAGCGTAGAGCGCGGGCTTTTCGGAAGGGAGGGGCGCGATGAAACGCAATGCCCGCTCCAGCTTGTCCGGCGCCCAGAGATCGTCGTGATCGCAGTAAGCGTAAAAGTCGGCGCGGACTTCACCTCGGCACAACAGCGTCAGGAAATTGGCGGCGAAGCCGCGTTGCGGACCGTCGGTGATGTGCAGACGATCAGCGCCCCATTGCGATTGGTAATCTTCGAGAATCGCGCGGGTGCGGTCGGTCGAGCCGTCATCGGAGACGTACACCTTCCAGTGCCGATGGGTTTGAGAGGCGATGGAGTCCAACTGCTGCGCCAAAAAGGCTTCGCCCTGATAGACGCAGAGCAGAATGGCGACCGTTGGAGTGGGAACAGTGAGCGCGGCGGACATGGTGGAAAAAGCGTGAAAAAAGCGGTCAAGAGGGACGGGAGGAGGATAGCGCGCCGAGTTGGCGGTACAACGCTTCGGTGATCGGGTAAAGTTGCTGGACGCGGTTTTCCAGAAAGAAATAGTGTTTGATGTAAAACAACAACGTGATGGCCAGCAAAACATCGAGCGCAAAAAACGGCCAGCTCGGCGCAAGCAAGGTTCCGGCCATGCTGCAAAGCAGCAACCCGCCGAAAAAGAAGGTCACCAGCAGATGGATCAGCCGTTCGTGCTGAAACGCGGCGGTCTGCTGCGCGTGGAAGGCGATGAGGCGCTGGAAGCGTTCGGGATCGGGGCGGCTTTCCAGCTCGGCAAGCGCCCCGGAAATCAGCAAAAGGTAAGCGGCAAGTTGTCTTTCCATGAGGGGGTAGCGCTCCGGCGGCACGGGATGGGCATTACTTTAGCGCGTTTTCGGCGGGCGTTACCGGTTTTGGGGTACAATTGCGCCCTCATCGGAGGGATGGATGAGTGGTTTAAGTCGCACGCCTGGAAAGCGTGTTTAGGGTAATACCCTAACGCGGGTTCGAATCCCGCTCCCTCCGCCACGACATTATCCAAAGCCGTCCAGCAGCATCCACTGGGCGGCTTTTTTCATAGGTAAAACCGTAACTTACCGTCCAGCGGCGTCCAAAGCTATCCATTGACAGCCAGAAAAATTGGGGGTAACTTTGGGGGTGACTTTTCTGGTTTACGGGAGTTACCCCCAAATGCCTCTTACAGACACGGTCATTCGCAATGCAAAGCCAAAGGACAAGCCCTACAAGCTGACCGGTGGCGGCGGTGAGGGCGGCTTGCTTCTTCTGGTACAGCCCAGCGGCGCGAAGTGGTGGCGGCTGAAATACCGGATTGATGGCAAGGAAAAGTCCCTGTCACTTGGCGTTTATCCTGACGTTTCATTGAAAGATGCCCGTGTGGCGCGTGATGAGGCAAAGGCGCTGATTGCTTCCGGGGTTGATCCTTCCTTTGTTCGCAAGGTTGAGGCCGCCGCCGGTGATGGCAATACGTTCAAGGATGTGGCGCTGGCGTGGCACGCGCAATGGAAAGAGGGCAGAAGCGCCCGTCATGCTCACGACGTGATGCGAAGGCTTGAGGCGGACGTGTTTCCGGTCATTGGTCATGTGTCAGTCAAAACGCTGACCGCCCCCATGCTGATTGCCATGGCAAAGCGGATAGAGAGCCGTGGTGCGTTGGACATTGCCAAGCGGGCGTTACAGATGTGCGGTCAGATCATGCGGTACGCCGTGGCGCATGGGCTGGCGGAACGGAACCCAGCGGCGGATGTAAAGCCTTCCGATGCGTTGGCGCAAAGGAAAAAGAAGAACTACGCCCGCCTTGAAGCGAAGGAACTGCCGGAACTTCTGCGCAAGATCAATGATTACGACGGAACGACGGTGACCCGTTGCGCGTTGCGTCTCATGGCGTTGACCTTTGTCAGAACAACCGAACTTATCGGCGCGCGCTGGGATGAAATCGACAGAGAGGCGAACCTGTGGCGCATCCCTGCCGAGCGCATGAAGATGAAAACGCCCCACCTTGTCCCGTTATCGCGGCAAGCGCTGGCCGTGCTGGAAGAACTGCGGGGCGTTACCGGAAACCGTGAGCACCTATTTGCGGGTGAGCGTAATCCGCGAAAGCAGATCAGCAACAACACCATTCTGTACGCCCTCTATCGGATGGGCTATCACTCACGGATGACCGGGCACGGCTTCCGTGGCGTTGCATCGACCATCCTGCACGAAAAGGGTTTTCCACATGAACACATCGAGATTCAATTGGCGCACCAAGAGCGTAATCAGGTGTCGGCAGCCTATAACCATGCCACCTACGTCAAGCAACGGGCGGAAATGATGCAATGGTGGGCGGATTACCTGACGCGGGCGGCGATATTACGTCCGGTGTTGCCGATGAAGATGAACTTCCCTCTGTTTTCCGATTCCGGCAGTTTTTTGCAGGGTTCAGGAACCCAACGCCCGAAAAAGCGCAATGACCTTCGCCTCGTCCTTCACGCCGGGGGATGTCTCTACGCCGGTCATCAGATCGATCATCTGCGCCCGGCGGGCGACTTCCGTTGCGTTTTCCGGGGTGATGCCGCCGGCCAGAATGACCGGGCAGCGCACGGCGCGCTGGAGCTTTTCATGGACAGACAGGTCGGCTGCCCCGCTGTGTCTGGCATTATCCGGCGTGCGCGGATCGAAAAGCACCGCGTAAACACCCGCCGCGCAGAAATCCGCCGCTGCTTTTTCCAGATCGGGCGTATTCGGAAAAATGGCCTTGATGATTTTGATGCCCTGTTTTCCCAACGCGCGGACGAGGTACGCCGTGTCTTCGAGCGTTTCGTTGCAATGCAGTTGGATGGTGTTCGGTTTCGTTTCCGCAGCAATACGCAACACATGATCCGGCGACCCGCCGGTGACGACGCAGGTTTCCGTCGGCTTGGGGACGGCTGCGATCAGTTCCTTTGCTTTCGCCGCGCTCAAGTTCCACGGCACCGGGCGCGGATACTCGACGACGAATCCCACCATATCCGCGCCGTGCCGGATGCACATCTGCACATCCTCCGCACGCATGAGTCCGCAGATTTTTACGATGGGACGCAAGGGGCAACTTCCCTTTTGACGCGAAGCGCCTGATACATGGCGCCCATATCACGCGCCTGCCAAAGTGCCGTGCCTACCAGAACCGCATTTGCGCCGGACGCCGCCGCCAACTTCGCATCCTCCGGCGACAGGATTCCGCTCTCA
>Ga0209737_10000511_pt1 | contig 31394 bp, 32 predicted proteins | sample TergutCu122P3_FD_187284 | JGI IMG/M metagenome (GOLD analysis project Ga0209737, IMG submission 187284) | Cubitermes ugandensis P3 segment gut microbial communities from Kakamega Forest, Kenya - Cu122 P3 (SPAdes) (version 2) | ecosystem: Host-associated > Arthropoda: Insects > Digestive system... | reverse complement strand
TTAGCGTTATCAACAGCTTCCTTTAGGATATTAAGTATGGGGGTGTTATTTGTTTGGTATATTTTGACTGGGGTTATGGTTGGGGGGGTCATTGTTTTTTTGCTCCCATGATGCAACCTGGGTCACCATTTAGAGTGTCACCATTATGATATGCGGCTGAACGGGCTCTACAACCGCCACAAATATACTTGTATGTGCATTTACCACATGAACCTTTTAGGTTAGATCGGTTACGAAACGCGTTAAATAGAGGTGCGTTGAGCCAAATGTTTTTGAAGGTTTGGATTTTTAGGTTACCAACGTTTACAGGTAAAAATACGCAGGGACGTATGTCACCTTGTGGAGAGATAGCACAATATAGTCTACCTGCACCGCATCCTCCTATGAACTCACCCAGAGGCACCGCTTTTTTGGTTACTTTCACCGTTTGCATGTGCGCTAAGGCCATAGTAACCTCGCCTGTGTCAGAGAATCCTTGACATTGCGCTGCAACGCGTGCTAACTGGGGAGCAGTGGCTAAAATGGTGGTTTTGCAACCTGCAGACATGCGGTTTAAGAGGTATTTCAGAACTTGTTCGCGTTCCTGAGAAGTGAGATCTTGTTCGACCTGGTTTTTGCCTCGTCCGGCAGGTATGAAATTGAAATAGGTAAATCTATCTACTTTTAACTGTTCAGCTAAGTCGATAATACCGGGTAATTCTGTCATGTTGTTTTTACCCACTGTAGTAGCTATGCAAGTGCAAATGTCAGCTTCAACACAGTTTTTAAGACCAACAAGAGCCCTTTCGAAGGCACCGTTAATTCCTCGAAAGTCATCATGCGTTTTAGCGGTTGCACCATCGATACTTATGTCTACATAGTTAACTTTTGCTTCTTTGAGTTTTTGTACATTCTCTTTAGTAAGCAAAGTGCCATTTGATGCAAGAGAAACATATAAACCGCGGTTAGCTGCGTGATGAGCTATTTGGAAAAAGTCGTTGCGCATTAGAGGTTCTCCACCGCTAAACGCTAAAGCGGTAACATGAGCATCAGCAAGCTGATCCACAACAACTAAGGCTTGTTGGGTAGTTAATTCTTCTTCTTCAACCTCACCGCTGTTTGAATAGCAATGTTTGCATCGGAGGTTACATTTATGTGTGAAATCCCAAACTACTAGGAAAGGTGCACATAGGGTCATAGGTTTTTTAATGCCAAAATGTTCAAAAGACTCTACCAAATTGAGCATAGCATTTCGGGCATATTTATCTATTAATAATTGTTCTACTTTTTCTCGTTTAAAACCAAGAGCTTTACGTAAAAATTCAATCCAAAACGCGATAATTTGGTTATAAAAAGCGCTACAGTTCTCACAGTAACAACTTGTTTTTTTACCGTAATCATCTAATGCAGCTTCTAGAACTGTACGTCCACATGTGTTACATTTACGAAGAGACAGCTGGAGCATTTTTTTGGTCATCGGCATGCTAACTATGGCATTCCAGAAAGTGTCATAACTAAGTAGACTCATGCAAATGTTCTCCTACCATAAGCAATAAAGATTCAGGGATGTTAAATATTTCCCTAAACTCTTCATAACAGTTACTCACAGTTTAATGCACAGTTATTTACGAGTTGCCGTGTATGTTTATCCGATGAGTTTGTTTAATCCAGGTATTTTTTTAAGGGGTACAATAATAAGCAGACAGAGGGCTAAGGTTAGAGCGGTCATTATGGGTACGCCTATGATAGAGTTAACGACATCGCCTGTTAATGTGAAACCAAAAAAGAAACCTGTTTGGAGAGCATAGATAACTATCATATGGAGCAGGTAAATGGGTAAGGTGTTCTCACTGATTAGGCGCATTATACGTTGTTTCCAGGAGAGCTTTTCCATTTGAGATGGGCTTTGGGGTTTAGCGTAACTGTTTAATAATATAAAAAAGGCCACTGATGCTAAGATCATAGTTGGACTGTAGTATTCTTGAAAGAAATATTGGGTACCGCCACCAATGTATATCGCTAAGAGGCATGTTGCAATAGCTGAGAGGGCAAGTCCTAAAACGGTGAAAAAGACAAGAACTCTACGACGGACTTGTACATTAACAAAATAAGCGCCCGCTACAAAATAGCCAAGAAATAGAGGAATAAGAAAGAGATTAGTATTCAACTGGTATTTGTCGCTACTGGCTAAACCTATTAAGGGTGATATGGTTGCACTTATGAGCCAGAGATATATAAAATATTTAAAAAGCTTATCAGTAAAATGAGCAACCATAACACGTAGTAAAGGTGTCACAAAATAAAGACCAACCAACATATAAAGATACCAAAGAATGAAATATGGCCCACCTAAAATACCTTTGATAATAAAGTCCCACGTAAGCAATTGGTTTTCAACATAAAAAGCCCAAAAAAAGAAGATAATACTCCAGAATATAAAAGGTAAACCAATACGAATGAAACGTTTCTTAAAAAAAGAAGACAAATCCTCATCCCATTTAGATGATCCAAGTAACAATGACCCAGATAACATAAGAAACAGGGGCACCCCCATTCGACCAAAGCATTGGTAAATGTCAACCATCCACCAACGTAAAACATGTAGTCCCGTGCTTTTTGTAGTTAAATCGATAGTGGCATGAAGTAGAATCACACCTAACACCGCTATGACACGGATTAAATCTACAGATATAGCAGCAGAGGGTTTATTCTGCTTGTGCATCAATAAGGCTCCATACAAACTTGATAGTTTATGAAATTATACCTTACGGAAAGTTAGCAACGTTTGAGAGGAGGTTTTTAAGGAAACGGTTATTGTTTTAAGAATGATGCAGAAATATGTTAGTGTTTAAAGTGGGCTCATGAAAGCATTTACTGATTTCATGGTTCTTCCAACATCAGTCGCGCTGATGGCGCGGTCTTCCATGAAAACATTTGGTTGTTTTTGGGGTTCTTCTAGCATCAGCTTCTGATGGGGTAGTCTTTTTCATGAAACGCTGGTGACGTGGGGTTTTTCTCCTGCTAAGCTTGAAGGTTTAACGGATTATTTGTGGTCTTGTCGTGAGTTTTATTACAACAAACTGTAATCAAATCTTGATTAGGACATGGCCGTTTATTATTTATCCGACGAGTTTTCTTAGGAGGGGTATTTTTTTGAGGGGTATAATTATAATAAGGGCAAACAGCAGCGTTAGGATTGCTGTGAGGGGTACGCCAATTATAGGGTTAAGGGCATAATTATTTGATATAAAGCCTGAAAGGTTTTGGAGTAAATGAATAATTATCATATGGGATAGATAAATGGGTAGAGTGTTTTCGCTGATTGTGTGCATTATGCGTTGTTGCCATGAAGGTTTTTCTAGACATGAAGCGTTTTCTGGTTTAGTATAGCTGTTTAATAGCATAAATATGGCCATTGTAGCAATAACAACAAGTGGGCTGGCACCACCTATGAAATAGAACATAGTGTCGCTGCCATTTCCGGCTGTGAAGTATGAGACTATAGTGGATAACGTGAGGCATAGAATAGCGAGGACAACAAGAATCCAACGTTTGATTCGTATTTTAACAAGATAAGGGCCGATTATGAAATAGCCAGTGCATAGGGGTATAAGAAAGAGAATACCTTGCAGGTATGAAGATTGGCCGCTTATAAATTCTATTAGAGGCACTAATGTGGCGCCTACAAGCCAGAGGCATATGAGATATTTGAAAAGTCTATCTGTAAAATTAGCAATCATGACACGTAATAGTGGTGTTAGAAGGTAAAGGCCAACTAATAAGTAGAGATACCAGAACATAAAATAGGGCCCTTTTAAGATTCCGTTTATAATAAGGTCTTGTGTGAGGGGTTGGTGTTCAATATAGACTGTGTATAGAAAGTAAATAATACCCCAAAAAAGAAAAGGCAAACCAACACGACTAAACCGTTTTTTAAAAAAGATTGACATATTTTCGTCTTTTTTAGATGGCGTAAGCAGTAATGCACCTGTTAACATGATAAATAAGGGTACACCAATGCGACCTATGCATTGATAAATGTTGACTACTACCCACCACTGTAAAACCCCTACGTCGTTCACAGTTTGGGTGGCTAAATAACCGATGGCATGAAACAGAAGCACTCCAGATATTGCTACTACACGGATTAAATCTACAGGTATATCCGATGAGCCGTTCTGTTTGTTCATAAATTATGAACCCTACACAATATCAAGTGGTTATAAAGTTATATCTTGTGGTTATTTGTGTTATTGTAGACAGTTATTTGAATGTGGATGATTAACCTGATGTTTTAAATGGACAGCGCATAGTTTGAACAGCGTATTCAATGTGGTAAATTATTGTTAAAGTTTCTAGTAAATTTAAAGTGTTTTTTAAGGCCGTAGTTGATTTGTGTATTTGTTGCTTATCTTGCTTGTTAAAATTGGAGAAGGAGTTTTTTGGCTATTTGCAGTTCTTGGGGGGTGTTAACGTTTATCGCGAGTTCTGGTTGGTCTATTAAAAAAATGTCCTGATCCAACCATTCGTCTCCATATCGTTTATTGCCATCGATTACGTTAATTCCTGTAGGTACGACATCTTTGTTGTCCATTTTAAAAGAGTATTCAACGCTCATACCCATTTTGATTTTTGTTTCTATAGGTATGGCAACGGTTAGGGCAGGTTTGCCACAGTTTTCATACCGTTCGATTATTTGATCAAGAATCTCGCCAGTAATTAGAGGCAAGTCTGCAGCAATTGCAAGAAATTTGTCTAGTTTGAGGATTTGTGTGGCATAACCCATGTCTGAGACATAATCTTTGCCAGGGGTTGTTACTATATGTGCTGAGAATTTTTTTATGTACTGGGCTGTTTTTGGAGTACGATGAGTTACGGCGATATATATAGCACCTATTTTTTTAGCGTTTTTTAGGGCGTTAAATACGTAGTCTATAACAGGTTTATCACAAATTTCGATAAGGGGTTTTTCTTGTGTAGAATTCATGCGTGTACCTTTACCGCCAGCCATTATTAGTGCAGAAATAGTCATATCACCATCAGCACTCCTACTATTAGCATAAGGGTTATTGCTCTTGAGGTCTCATTAGTTGCACCAATAATGTCACCTGAAACACCGCCAAATACTTTCGTAGCTACTTTTTCCATTATATACGCAACTGGGATGCTAACAAACACTATACCAATGCCTAAAAGGCCATACGTTAAGCCAATTGCTAAGCTGAATAAGATAAAGGCAATTATTGCTGAAATAATATATGCAATAATGTTTAGTTTCTTTTTAGCCTTCTTTAGAAATATAGAACCTAAACCTTTGTGTGTGGGTTTTCCAATCCACACCAAGGTTACCATGGCAAGTTTAGCTGCAACTTCAGCTGAAATTATGGTGGCAAATATCATCAATGGATTAGAAAACGCTGGAATTAGAAGAAATAGACCTAAAAATGCTGTAAATTCTATTATTATAGCAAATATAGCGCCTGAATAGTTAACGGTCCAAGCGTGTGCAGCCATTTTTCTATCGTGCTTACTTCGGTGGCCTAAGGCGTTGCCAAGGTCTATTAAACCATCGAAGTGTTGAAGGCCTGTTATAACCAGTAGAAAGGCTATTGTCATTGCTGCTGATGCAAAATTTACCAAAAAATTGACCGGTAAGGCTACAAAATTGTTAACACCATTTAGGAGAAATTGGAGAATATAGTTACTACCGATAAAGTATGCACCTGCTAATAGGCCTATGAAGCTGCCGATTAGGGGGAAAAGATGCATGTTTTCTGCAGAGGTGAAAACAAAGTCTTCTTTTCCACCCACTGGGATAACAGTGAGGAATGCGAGCAGGTCCCTAAAGGTTTTTATAGTTTTTGCAGGCGACATATAACTAACACTATGTGTATAGACATATAGGCTTTGTCGTGATTTAGATGGTAGAATTTAATGGTAAAAAAGTGATGGTTACAGGTGGCGCTGGCTTTATCGGTTTTCACTTGTCTAGGGTTCTTTCTAATTTAACGGATGATTTAACAATTTATGATAACTTGTCAAGTGGGAAAATGGAAAATGTTAGAGATGTACCAGCGGCTAAATTTGTTAAAGGGGATATTTTAGATACAGATACGTTGTTTTCGCAAGAGAAAATGGATTTAATTTATCATCTAGCTGCTCAAGTTGTGGTGCCTTATTCTATGGAAAATCCTATGGAGGATTTTGATACAAACGCTAAAGGCACGTTATGTGTTCTTGAAAAGGCGCGTAAAGATGATGCTAAAGTGGTTTTTGCTTCAAGCGCGGCGGTGTATGGTAATCCGTCTGTGTTTCCTACGCCTGAAAGTTATGGTTTTCACCCGTTTTCTTGTTATGGTTTATCTAAAGTTGTAGGTGAAGAATATTGTCAGATGTATCGTGAACAGTATGGCCTAGACATTGTAATAACTAGATTTGCTAATGTTTATGGTTCCAGATGTCATGGGGTAATTCATGATTTTTTGGATAAACTCTCCAAAAATTCTGACAAGTTAGAAATCATAGGCACAGGTCAGCAGTGTCGTGACTTTGTTCATGTCTCTGATGTAGTTGATGCTCTAATCAAAGTTGGCAGTATAGAATCGGTTGTTGGGGAGGTTTATAATCTTGGGTTTGGACGGACTGTGTCTATTCTTGAGCTTGCTAAACTGATGCTAAGTATTCTTGGTTTTCAGGATAAAACGGTTGTGACTACAACTAATGTTTCTTGGCATGGTGATGTGACCAAGATATGGTTTGATATAACTAAGGCAAAGAAAGAGTTAAATTGGAATCCTAAAGTATCTCTTGAAGATAATATAAAGGAAATCATAGCTGAGAGGAAAATAGTTACATGAGTACGTCACCGGTTAAAGGGTTATTTTCACTTTTAAGAATGCCGTATTGGTTAATGACGGGCGGTCTATCGCTTCTCACAGCCTTTGCTATAGCTAAAGATATTAATTTACTCTCACCTCTTACGTTAGTATTGGTTTTCTTTTCTATGGCATTCATAGCCAGTGCAGGGTTTGCTATAAATGATTATTTTGATCGTGAAAGTGACGCAGTTATAAAGCCTAAACGTCCGATTCCTGCGGGCGCGTTAACACTTAAACAGGTAATAGCCATTTCAAGTACACTATTTGCTGCGGGATTAATAATGGCCTACTTTATTAATTGGGTCAGTTTTGCAATTATCGCTGTTGACTCAATTTTACTGCTTTTCTACTCTTATCTTGTGAAACGTAAATCGGGATTTGCCGCAAATATACTCATCGGCATTTTAACTGGAACAGCTTTTATGTATGGTGAAGCGGCAGTAGTAAATCCAAGCGTAATCACGTTTGTTATCTCTTTAAGTCTTTATCCGATAGCATTTGGTACAATTGGTGGAAATGTTTTACGGGACATCCTAAGTTTGGAAGGGGACAAAAAAGTAGGTTACCCCACTTTGCCTCAGAAAATTGGCAGCATTAATGCAGCCAAAGTTGGGGCTTTATTTTTTATGCTAACGGGTTTGCTTGCACCTTTACCCTATATTGTTGAGAAATTCACACCCGGTTCTACTGGCTTTACGGTGTACTATTTGCCGTTAATTTTGATATGGAGTGTCATACTAATTTACTCGTCTATACGACTTGCGTTTTCTGCTTCTACAATAGAAAATGTGCGGAAATATGAGCGAATGGTAAGCATGTCTATGATGTTACTTCCCTTAGCTTTGATATGTGAAATAATAGTTGGAATACTGGTATGAGTAAAACTAGAAGCATCTGTCCTGAGTGCCAAAAAAAAATTGATGCTCAACTAAGTGAACAAAAAGGTCAAATTAAAATTACCAAACAATGTTCTGAGCACGGGGAATTTAAGGCTACTCATTGGCAAAGTAAACCAATATTTGAACATATGACAAAGTATGATAGCTTTCAATACCTTGGTGACCGTGATGCGCCAAGAGACCCTGAAGGGTGTCCTTATGTTTGTGAGACCTGTAATAATCATGCGTCTGGGACTGTAATAGGGGTAATTGATGTAACTAAACGTTGTAATTTTAGATGTGCTGTTTGTTTCTCAACTTTTCCTAACCAAGATCAGGATTATGAACCAACTAAAGAGGCATTAATAGATATGTTAGAGTTTGCTGCAAAAGCAAACCCAAAACCTCCTGCGATTCTGTTTTCAGGGGGGGAACCTCTTGAAAGAGAAGACATGCCAGAAATCATTGCGGCGGCTCATCGACTAAAATTCATGACTATTTTAGCAACCAATGGCACTCATCTTGTTGACACGCCTAATTTAGCTAAGAAACTTAGAGATAAGGGGTTAAACATTGTTTATCTATCCTTTGACAGTTTTAATGAAGACTTTAACAAAAAAGTTCGAGGCCTACCCCTAGTAGACGTTAAGTTAAAGGCTATTGAGGTCTGTCGCAAATATGATATGGAAGTTATCTTAGTTAACACTTTAATGAAGAGTTTAAACGATAAAGAGGTCGGTGACATGATACGATTTGCCGCCAAAAACACCGACATAATAAGAGGCTTAATTTTTCAACCAATTGCATTTACCGGTAGAGCAACAGAGAATCCGTTTCGTGAAAATTTTTGTGAATGGAGCTTTGCGGAAGATGTAGAAAAACAAACTCATGGTGAGATAAAAGCTACAGATCTATTTCCAATGTCAGTTATGACCTCGCCAATTAAAATAATGCGGAAATTCATGCAAAAACCTTGGCCGCTCTTTAGCTGTAGTCCTCAATGTGGCATTGTAAACTGGGTGTATGTTTCCAAAAAGGGGAAAATGTTTCCAATCAATCAATTTATAAACTTTGACAAATTTTTTAATTATATCCGTAAAACCGCTGAGAAGGCGGAGTCAAAGGGCAAAATATCGTTACTTTCCTCGCTTTTCATGGGTGCCATGTTGTCAATGCGTATGTTAACGGTAACAAAAGAAGTAGGTACCTTCACATTGATAAGCAGTATTTTGCGTATGCACATTTCACCATCTTATGCTTCATTAGGAAAAATACGTCGGCAGATTTTTCTATTAGGCTGCATGGCCTTCATGGATTCATATAACTTTGATGTTAACCGTGTCCGTCGATGTGTGGTGCATTACATTACGCCTGACAAGAAAATCATACCGTTCTGTGCTTATAATAATGTGCATAGAGTGCAAATTGAGAAAGAGTACATTGAACGTCAGCAAAAAAGAAGTTTGTAGAAATGGAATGCATGTTTAAGAGTGACTGGTAAGTGCTTTAATGTGTAGAACACAAAAGTTGTCAGTAAAAACATAATCACCCTCATTATTTTTGGCGTAAAGTTCAATCACGACACTATAGTTGCCCTCTTCGTTAATGGTTACAGATATCGGGTTGTTCCAGGATTGATCAGCGTCTAATGTGAATTCATATGTGCTATATGGTGGGGCATTGACTGGGAAATATATTGTATGGTGAACGATTTTTACTTGAATTTGGTATTCTTGCCACATGCGCATGTTGTTTGTTACAACGGTGTGTGTGTTAAAAGTGTTATTTTGATTGATAATAACTGTTTGCGGATAATTTTTTATTTTATTTTGGGCGTCAAACAGATACATTTCGTGATAGCCAGGGGGTTTAAGGGTGTAGACGAGAAAGTATCCACCGACGACACAGCATACAATAATAAGCGTTGTAACTACTGCTAAGTGACTTTTGTCAATTTCTACTGTATTGTTTATTTGGTTGTTTTTCATGAGTTTTCACTTGTTTAGTAGGCCTTTTAACATGGTGGTAAAAATTTCTATGGTGGATTTGAATTTTTGTAGTTTGGGTTTGCCGTATTTGCGTATTTTGTATGTGCTTTTGATTTCGACCATTTTGTAGTTTTTCTTTGTGAATTTTATGAGCATCTCTGTAGCAAAGGCCATGTCGCCTTCGACAAGATTCACGTTATTTATGGCCTCATGAGATATGGCTCTAAAGCCTGATTGAGTATCGCTAAGATATTGGCTGTAGAGGAAGTCAAAGCAGAAAGTGATTATTTTGTTTCCGACAAAGTTAAAAAAACCCATGGCTTTGTTAGGGTCATACATGCGTGAGGCAAGGACCATGTCGGCTTTTTCTTGAACCATTTTGTCAAGCATTTGTCCGATGTGTTTTACTTCATAAGTTCCATCACCATCAACCATGATAATGATGTTGCCTTTGGCGTTTTTCATACCTGTTTTTAGGGCTCTACCATAGCCGCGTTTGGGCTCGATTATTAATTTGCAAAAGTTTGTGCTTTTTACTATTTCTTGTGTGCCGTCGGTAGAGTTTCCGTCCACGACAATAATTTCATGGGGATAAGTTAGATTTTCATGGATTGTGGTTACAGCTTCCAGTATGTTACCTGCTTCGTTAAGTGTTGGAATTACTATTGATACTAGTTCTACCTTGGTAATCATGCTTATCTTCCTGTGTTAGTGAGATATTGTCTGTATTAACTTAAATAAGCTCTTCGTATATTTCAACGAGTTGAGCAACATTTTTGTCCCAGCTATACTGGTCTTCAACAATTGCTCGCAACTCGCCTGTTTCACTGTTAATGTCTGCAAACTCGACAATGGCATTTGCTAATGCCGTAGGGTTGTTTGCTGGGACCAGTTTTCCAAAGTTTTTTATCATAATTTCATTTATGCCTCCGACATTTGTAGCTATAACGGGCAAACCGCATGCCATAGCTTCTAGAGCAACTAAGGGTAAGCCTTCGCCGGATTTTGAAGGCAGAACAAACATGTCTGCGGTATTATAGTATAAAGGTAAGTCTTGGTCAGAAACAAAGCCTGTTAGTTTAATGTTTTTTTCAAGACCTAACTGTTCTATTTGCCTTTGGATGCTCACCATGTCAGGACCTTTTCCGGCAATTATAAAAACCAAGTTTTGTTTCTTTTTTACAGCAAAATTTGCAGCATCAATAAGGGTGTCAACACCGTTTTTATAAACTAATCTTCGAACAGTTAAAATAACTTTGGCATCTTGGGGTATGCCAAGTTTTTTGCGCATATCCATCTTAACATTGGGTAACGGTTTAAAGCGGTTTAGATCTACGCCGTTGTGGAGAACTTTGATTTTGTTTGGGTTTGCGCCTAAACTTTGCACATACGCCTTTGTTGCATTGCTTACAGCAATTATTTTATCAGCTTGTTTGAGGGTTTCTTTGCCAACTGTTAAGTCATTGATTCTTTCAACATGATTGAAAATGTTACTATAGTCTATGAAAGTGTTATGTTGTGTTAATACAAAGGGCTTTTCGTAATATTTTGCAAGTTTACCTGCTATAAGCGAGGTTAAATAGGGGTGACCGTGGGCGTGAATTATTTTGCTGTTTTTTATGTTTTTAGTAAATACAGGGAAACTAGGTATGGTTGGGAAAGTGTAGGGTATACCTAAGCGAAAAGCCATATTCATAGATTCATAACATTCAACATTAATACCATCAATAACATATTTTGCAGGGGCCTGAATGCGATTTGTAACAACTTTAAGGCTAAAATTTCTTTGAAGTAGCCTCTTGCTTTGCTCATACGTTACAATTTGTATTCCGCCAACAGATGGCAGAAACACGTTTGTAACAATACATAACTGTGTTTGACCCATGAAGCCCAACTGGTAAATTTCTTATTCGCCAAATATTATAATGTTATGGTAACTAAAGTAGTTGAGGAAAACAAAGACCATGAGCAAGTAAAAGTTGAAAAGAAGAGAAAACACATGACACCCGCCAGATGCTATAGGCAGGTTTATGCAAGAAGTAGATGTGTTAACTCATATGGTTCTGTACAAGATTAAGACATTCAAAAGAAATAATTTGTTTTACAAAAACTAAACACATATTCGTGTACACTTAATTCTCTGACTTTTGACAAGTTCATTTAATCAAATCAAGTAGAAACATACACTTGTATAAAGCACACAAGATAGATATTCATGAAAATGTTGCTTAGACTTTGAGAGATAATTAGGTTAGATGTTAGTTTTGTCTTTTGTTGCTCGGGTATACATATTTGAGGCTGCACCTGCGATTAATGCACCTATAGGGTCGTTTGTTAGAGGACCGAGTCTTTTGAGTATTCCGGGTTTTGCTTGATCGAATCGGACGTATTCAAACATACCTTTTGCACCTGCGATGTATGTGGCTATAGCTATACCGATTAATTCATCTGCTACTAGACCAGGTTTGCCCATAAAGTATTCTATGCTTAAACCTGGGATTAAACCTTTTTCTGCATCGTCTTGTGCGTGAAAAGCCGCAGTAATTAGGGTTGCTACGTTGGGGTCTGAGAGAGCCGTGTTAAGTTCATCTTCTAAAATTGCGGCGGCTTTTTGGGATGTTTCAACACCAGGATGGGGTACATACATTTCAAGGGCGGTGTCAATGAGATCCTGCATAGTGATATTTTGTTGTTTAAGCCATTTTATCATAGGTATCTGTTGCTGTTCATATGTCATAGGGGTCATCTACCTATTTTACTAAAGAGATAGTTTTAAAGGTTATCAGTAGTGAAGAAGGTCTTGTTCAGTCTATGGAGATTAGAAAATTAGAAAGCAACAATTTTTAAACCATAAACATTTCTTTATATGAGAACGAGGGAGATTAAACGCCGATTAAATATTTCCATGCCCCAGAAATCAAAGCACAAGTGGACCAGTTGGCAGTAGAGTGTGAATTTTATCATGTTGTGCCCCAATTTGTGTTTTGTGTTCGAAGTAAAGGTTCTAAAGCCAAACGTACCATTGCACGTATTCATGGGTTAGGGAAAATTTGGCAAGGGGTGTTAAATCAGCCTCCAACTTATACCATTGAAGTTATATCTGAAATTTTTGATAAGTTAACATTTGAAGAAAAAGAAAGAGTTTTGATTCATGAGTTAATGCACATTCCAGGCGGGTTTGGTGGTGGTTTTCGGCCTCATAAAGGTTATGTAGAACGTAAAAATGTAGACATGGTATATAAAAAATTGCAACAGACAAGGGTTGCAAAAAAACAGAAAGGTCTATTTTCATAAACCGGTTTTTGCAGTACATTTTTAAACTATGCAATAATGGGTATAAAACGGCAGTATATCAGCGAAAAATAAAAACAAGAAGAAATAAATATGGAAGGCTATTGAATATCTGCCTGTTAAAATTTGAGGTATAAATTATGAAGTACGTTATGGAAAGTTTAAGGCATAACGGAATTTACGTTCCTCCTTACGACCTTAAAGGGTTCAAAATTAAAATTCAAGGTCAAACAGTTACACTTACAGAAAAGTCTGAGCCGATGGCAGTAGCGTGGGTGCGTAGAATTTTGTCAACTACCATATCACCGCCTGATCAGGTGTTCACTAAGAATTTTATGAGAGAATTTTTAGAGCAACTAAAAGAAGAAAACGTTAACGCAAAATACTTGGAATCTTTTACAGTTAGATATCTTGAAAGTATGGATAGTCCCTTGGGAAATCAAACTATGGGTGGAGAACAGTTTGAAATTGATTTTAGCGAGATAAAAAGGTACGTTCTTGATGAAAGAGCAAAAAAAGAGGCTACAACTAAGGAAGAGAAGAAAGTCCAAGCAGAAGACCGCAAAGTGAAACGGTTAGAGATGAAAGAAAAATTTGGTTACGCTGAAGTTGATGGTCAAAAACTAGAAGTGGCCAATTGGACTGCTGAGCCGTCATGTCTTTTTGCAGGCAGAGGAGACCATCCGCAACGTGGCAGATGGAAAGAGGGACCAAGTCAAAAAGATATTACATTAAATCTTTCACCTGATGCACCTAAACCAGAAGGGTGGAAAATTCTGTGGGAACCAGACAAAATGTATGTAGCGAAATGGATAGATAAACTCACAGGTAAAGTCAAATATGTCTGGTTTAGTGACACCGCGTTTCTGAAGCAGAACCGTGAGAAAGAAAAGTTTCAGAAAGCGGAAAATCTGGGAAAACAGATAGGGCAAGTAGAGAAGCATATTATCAAAAATCTTGAAGCAAAAGATATAGATCGTCGTAAAGTAGCAACGGTTGCTTGGTTAATTTTTGCTGTCAACCTAAGGGTTGGGGATGAAAAGGATCCTGATGAGGCAGATACTGTTGGCGCTATTACGCTTCGAGATGAGCATATAAGTATTGAAGGGGATAAAGTTACTTTTGATTTCTTAGGTAAAGATAGTGTGCGCTGGGTAAAAACCATACAGGCAACGCCGCAGGTGATAAAGAATTTAGAAGAGTTCAAAAAAGATAAAACTATGCAGTATCTTTTTGAGGGGATTGATAGTAAAAAAGTGTCAAGGTTTCTATCTGAAAAAGTGCCCAAGCTTACAGCAAAAGTTTTCCGTACCTGGAAATGCACTAAAACGTTAAAAGAGGAGCTATACAAAAGCAACGTAACTAAAGCGGATCCAGAGTATAGAAAAAATTATGCCGCTAAAATGGCTAACCTTAAAGTTGCAGAAGTGGCAAATCATAAACGTAAAATTCCACCTACGTTTGATGAGCGTTTGAAGAAGAAGAAAGAGAACCTCAAAACTATGCAGGCACAACTTAAAATAAAGAAAGCGGAAGGTAAAAAAACTGAGTCTCTTGAAACCCGTATTGAAAAGGCAAAGTTAGATCTTGAATTAACAGAGCTTACACGTGAGTATAATTTAGGCACCTCATTGAAGTCATATATTGATCCGCAAGCATATGTACAATGGGCAAAGAAGGTAAAGTTTGATATAATCAAATTTTATCCAATAACATTGCGCAACAAGTTCAACTGGGCACTTCAAGACAAATCTAAAAAAACGGTTTCCAGTGATGAAATGCCATAAGGTACCTCAACATGAGTATAAAAGAAACCGTTGATGGTACGTTAATTACCATTTTTGTTAAACCTAACAGTTCCAAGTTTGCCATAGAGTTTGAAGGTGACGAAATAGTTATCTATGCCACTGAAGAGCCAGAGAAGGGAAGAGTAAATAAGGAAATTCTCAAGGAACTAACAAGATTTTTCCATGCAAAAGTTGAGTTAGTTTCAGGCGTTACGTCTCGCCAAAAACAATTATCAGTCAAAGCTAAGAAAATAGAGGTAGAACAGCTTTTAAAGAAGCCATAAAAGAGTTACTACATTTTGAATCGTAGTATTGCTGCTAAACCACCAAAAGCGTTTTTCAACATATAGCCTTCTTCAGTTTCAGTTGAAATTACTTCAACATCAGTATTTGAGTATTCAGCAAGTTGTGCTAAGTCGTCAATTAAATCTATTTTATCAATTATAGTTAAAGAGGGGGCAGTGCATTTTGGACAGGGTTTGCCAGAGAGGTTTTGTTCAAAAGTGGGTATTATAGGGTTTTTTACGGATTCTTGTTCTTGATAACTGCATGCGCTGCATTTTATGGTTATCCGTTGCATGTCAAGAGCTTCTGAAATTAGAAGCATTCTAACTTGACCAGACTGCAAGGCCTTACGCACTTCAACATCACCATAAGTAATCAAGCCTGTGTCATGTCCAACTTCATAGAGAAATTTTTGCATTATCTGTTTTTCTTCTATGTAACGAACTTTTTTCATGATTTCAGGAGCTTTCTCTACAACTTCTTTTACACCCTGTTCTTCAACATAGGCAGTGTCGACAACGTCTAAAATTTTATTTTTAAGTTGATAATTAAGATAGTCTCCTTTCTGAAAATCATATTTTGTTGGACCAGGGCCACCTAAGATGATTCCTTTGAGATTGTCTATAGGTAAAAGAATTTCATTAGCATGACCACCGACACGAGCAAAGTATTCATTTAATTGCATTTCACGTAAACGTTCATAACGTCTAGCGGATTGTCCTCCTGCACGAGTTTTACCAGCAACCCCAGAGGACATTTCACGGATAATGTTTAGATGTTTACCAGTTAGGGTGGCTATGGTGGCATTTGATGCATCGATTAGCAGGATACCGTAGGCTTCTTTTTCGCGTAACATCTCTTGTAAGTGTTCAGTGTGGAAACGTGAATCGCAACGGTAGAGGAAAATACGAATCGGTTCAGGAGGAACAATAACCCAAGATTCCATACGTTCAGTTCCAGGTCCACTGTCTTCCTGTGGAAGAGCTCCACAAAAAATAACTAACCCTTTTTCCCCAGGGTCTTTAAATAGTTTAAGTTTTTGTTGTGCCTTAACAATAGCATCTAAAACATTTTTTCGTGTAACATTTGATTTAATGTTCGTAGCTGTACCATATTCTTCCCGCAATAGGTTAAGGGCATCACTTATTTGTTTACCTGGAGGTACATAAATTGTAATCAACTCTGTGTGACTGCCCTCTTTAGTAGCTAGAGTATTAATGGCCTTTCTTGTTCTATACAGTTCTAAGCTGTCTTTTTTTACAACACTCACAATAATTCACGTAAGTTAAGATTAAACCGTAAAATAAAGAAACAAGAACAAATAAAAGTTCCTACGCAACATGCCACACCGCATACGGAACACATGAAATATTAAAAAGTAAACCCATTTAACACTAAAACAGAACACCAGCTAAAAGGCTGAAAAACAAATTTCACATCATTCCACAGAATTGCTGATTGCCATATTAGTTATCTAGAGTAAAAATATTGCCAACAAAATAGGATAATAAAAAGGAGAAACTAGGCTTTAGGTTTCTCAACAGAAGAAACTGTGGGTTCAGGTGTAGGAGCACCAATAGCATCTCTTAGAAAAGATTTAAACGGTCCTAATTTACCACCATAGTTACCAGCAGAAATTTTAACAACCCCCGGACAATTAAGAGCAGCAACGACACCAACTTGCATTGCTTTATTAACCGCCTCTAAAGTTAAACCATTAAGAACAATCTCAAAAACACTATTAGCATCTTCAGGAACAACTGTACCAGGAACAATTGTACGTAAAGTCGGACAATAATCCTGATTTGTTGATGCCTTTAGTTTATATTTCATAGAACCAGCCTTACTTCCAGAGCGACAAACACCACCTGGAAAGGGCATAATTACATCGGGAACTTGCGCACGTATTGCATCAACTGCTGCTTCAGAGGCCACTAAAGCCTCAGGTTGGGTTTTAGCAAAAATCATAAAATTACCACCCGCCACTGCCTCCATAGCACCAAAACCATCTTCTACTATAAAATTTCCCTCCATGACTGGAATTTTCCAGCATTTGCGGCCACCCACCACAGTCTTCTTTTGAAAACCATCGCCAAAATAACGGAGGCTACTGCCAATATTTAGAGTGCGCTTACCAAGTAATCCATTAAATGCAGCTGTTGAAGGGCAAGTCATAACACATTGACCAATACGGCCTAAAAGTTGGCCCTTCAATTCAAAACGGTCTCTATTGTAAATTTGAATAAGCACCCCAGGACGTTTGTCAGGTGTTTGTTCAGCTGGCACTGTGCATTCAATGGAAGCCTCAGCGGAGGCAGCAATTACGCTTGTAGCGAAACCAGTAGTTATGTTTCCAGCAATTTGTGCCCATTTTTCATTTTGTGCGGTAATTAGAACTCGGCCTACCCAAAGGGGAAACATTTCAGCAAAAGTATCACTTACTTTAACAATCTGATTTGATGCTGACTTTACAAGAAAAACCATTTCTTTATTGTCATAACCGACAATTTCAAGCTTGTTAGTGTTTGATGACATGGAAGAACCCTCGAATTCAGTTGGTACTTGTATAATTTAAGAGTTTTCGTAAAAACAGGGTTATTTATTTGAGTTTAAACTTAAATAATATAACTTTGTAAAAATGTCAGGTTTTTAAAATGTTATTAGCAGATTCGCAGAATAGAAAATATTACAAATAGACAATATTTATTTATGAAAAATATAATATTGTAACAAATAATTTTTGATAAATAGATTAAATTATGCATTAAAGTTACATAAATTTAATATAATAGTCAGCATGTCTAAATTAGGTTTTTTGTTTGTTTCTTAGAGAGAAAATTTTAGACTTATACAGGAAGGGTTTATTGTGGTGGGTAGTATTTACCTTTGATGGGTAATTGGTTTTCGCAATAGTTACAGCGCATATCGTTAGTTAGGTTCCATTGGGTGATTTCGAATCCGTCGCGTCGTATCACGGGTTCTCTACATGCGGGGCAGTACGTGTTTTCTGCCACATGACCAGTCATGTTTCCAAGGTAAACAAAGCGTAGTCCGGCACTTTGTGATACGAGATAGGCATGTTCCATGTCTTCTATGGAGGTAGGGGGCAAAGTGGTCATTTTGTAATCAGGGTGGAATCGCAGTAAATGAAAGGGTGTGTTTGGTCCTAAGTAGTTATTGATCCATTCTGCTAAGTGGGCTATTTGAGACATTGAATCGCCCTCTTTGGGAATGATAAGATTAGTGATTTCAATATGGATGTCTGCAAGTTTGAACTCTTTTAAGGCTTCAAAAATTGGTTTTACATCAGGTACGGATGAAATATTTCTGTAAAATCCAGGGTCGCCGGCTGCTTTAAAATCTACGGTTACAGCATCAAGATAGGGGGAAATTAGCCTTATTGCTTCAGGGGTCATATATCCATTAGTTACAAACGTGTTAAAAAGACCTGCTTCATGAGCAAGTTTAGCGGTGTCATAAGCATATTCCATAAATATTGTAGGTTCAGTGTAGGTGTAACTGATACCTTGGCAATTGGCGTTTTTTGCCAGTTTAACGATTTCTTGGGGTGGTAGAGGGGTTTCTACGACATTTTTTTCTTGGCTTATGGTCCAGTTGTCGCAGAATTGGCAACGGAAGTTGCATCCTGTAGCAGCGATTGATGCTACTGATGCTCCGGGGTTAAAATGGGATAAGGGTTTTTTACCAATGGGATCTATTCCGAAAGAAACTGTTTTTCCGTAATTTGAGGCGTATAATGTACCGTTTTGGTTTTTGCGGACTAAACAGAATCCAGTGGCGCCGTCTTTAATTGTGCATCGTCTGGCACATAGATTACATTTTACGGTTTTTTCGGTTTCTTGGGTGTAGAGCATTGCAGTAGGTGTTGACAAAGTAAACCACGTATTGAGAAAGACGGTTTTTTCTTAAAACTCTTTAGGCTGTATCAGACTTTTTAAACTAATAATATGTTTTGTCTAAGAGGCTTATTTTGCAATTGTTTTTGCAATTAGGGTGTTTATTATCGTTTTTTATAACAGGGTGTATGTTTTAACATAAGCAGCAGCTTATTGTAGAAGTGGTTTCAGTATAAGAAAATAAAATTAAGGCCTAAACTTAAACGTGGCTGATCAGAAAAATAAGGTAGTTGTAAATTAGAGAAGCTGGTTAAAATCGTATGTATGTGTGTAGTTCGCGTTGTTTGTCAGGTTTTAAAGCGTATGTTTTTCGTTAGAGTTTATTTTTTTGTGTTATTTTTGTTCAATAAATATGATTAAATAGACATATTTTTGTACATAGCTTAAATATAAAATATCATTTCACTGAGGCTAAATACATACTTAAAAATAAAACAAGAGCGTGTATACAAAAGCATCAACAAACAAATAGAAAATATGAGTTATTCTCTGCTAGAGAGCACCAATATGTAATCAGCGGTATCTGCACACATGTCTGCTGCCTGCTCAATAAATTCTATTAAGTCATCAAAAATAACCATAACCCCACAGTTCATGTTTGAACCATACTTTACAAATAACCCCTTAGTTCGCAAGTATTCAGTATCTATGTCCGTTTCAAGAACACCTACTTGTTTAGCAGCTTTTGCTGACTCTATAGGATTTGAAGAGATTTTTTCTATACTACTTTGAAGCATCTGAGCGGTGTCAACAAGTTTGCTTGTCATATAAACCGCTTTTTGGCAGAGTTCAAAGGGAATGTCTGCATCCATAAGCATCTCAAGGCATCTTGCAGCATCTTTAGAGTGGTCAGCTAAAGTATCAAGACGTTTTACAACATGCAACAGATCTTCACGGTAATCTGAAACTAAAGCAGCACCTTTAGATAATTCAAAAAATGTATCAGTTCTTAACTTATCCACTTCTTCTTCAGCCAAGTATAGATTCGCAACATATTTTTTTGCGTCATTTACTTTTTTTTCTGAGAAACTTTTTGTGGCCTTATGTAGCCAAGTTACTGTGTCAAAGGCTTTATTGATTTGTTCATGTGCAAGTTCTAAGCCTCTTGTTCGCCTTCGAGACTCAAACCAATCATAACTTTTTTTTTCCACAATAATACGTCCTAAAGATGATAGAAACAGTATTCACATGTTAAAATATAAACAATATCTTCCAATTAGCAATGGATAGACCCTATAAATCAAGCACTATTTTAGCTAACGCCTTTTTAGAAGCAAAATCCTTCATTAGCGTGTTACCAACAACCACTTCAACGCCTAACGCTTCAATACGACCTTTCTCAGCTACGTCTGCAGAATCAATTACAAAAGCATCTAAAAAATCAGCATACAGTTTTGCAACACCAAAAGCTGAAACCTCAACCCCTAAACCTTTAAGAAGCTTATCAGCAGGACCCTTAACAGGTACACCTGCAATAATTGGACTAATGGCAATTTTCTTAGCAAACGTTTTTTGCAGAGCCCCTCTTACACCCTGAATAGACAAAATAGAGCCAATGCTTACAATAGGATTACTAGGGCAAATAATCACTCGTTCCGAATGCATTATAGCATCAATCACGCCCACTGCAGGTTTAGCTGTCTCAGCACCAACAAATTTAATATCAAACACAGGGTCTTTAGCAGCCCGTTTAACCATGTACTCCTCAAAATGAATAAACCCCGTAGGTATTTGTACATAAGTAGCAAACTTGTCATTAGTCATAGGCAAAATTTTTAGTTTAAGCCCCAAGTCAGAACTTATCTTAGCGGATATTTGTGACAGGGTAAACCCTTTTTTTAACATATCAGTACGCAAAATACTTGTAGCAAAATCTCGATCACCAAGATTAAACCAGTCTACTGCACCAAACAGTTTAAGCATATCTAAACAGCCAAAGGTGTCATCCTTAAGACCCCACCCCTTTTCATCGTTAACAATGCCAGCAAGGGTGTAAGTTACAATATCAATATCAGGAGAGATATGCAATCCAAAAAGATCAATATCATCACCAGTGTTTACAATAACCGTTAGATCTTCGGGTTTAATTAACTGAGCTAAACCCGTTAAAAACCGAGCTGCACCCACTCCGCCAGCCAAAGCAGTAATCATATACCGTCACACTTACAACATTCAAGAAAGATTTTTTTCTGAAACCCAATACTCAGATTGGCCCTTTTCATTAATAATGTGTTCCTTTTTGAAAATTGGCGTTTCATTCTTGTAACGTTCGACTGCTTCTTGTAGCACAGAAAACACCTGTGTACGATGATTCCCCGCAACTGCAACATAAACTAAGTCATCACCAACTTTGAACTCCCCTGTTAAATGATGAATCTGCACATCAACAATTCCAGGTCTATAGGTTAAATCATCACAGATGTTACATAAAACCTCATTAGCTTTTTCTTCATACGCCTCTAAAACAAGTTTTTCCACTTTTTCCCCACCCTCAGAGGTTTCGCCCCTTACTACACCAATAAATAAACCAATAGCGCCAGCTTTACTGAAGTCTTCCCGACGTTTAATGGTCTCAATTACATCATTAACATTTATTGAACCTTTTTCATGAATGCCCGCGCGATTAACCATAAATTGTAACCTCTAAAACAGTATGCTATTGTAGTGCCTTTTAAGATTGTTTGTAAAATAAAAAATAATTAAAAAGTGAAAGGGGAGAAAAGAAGAGTTTATTCTTCTTCAGATACGTCTTCGTCTACAACTTGTTCCGTTTCGATGTCAACATTGTCAGTGTCAAGGTCAACTGTTTCAGCTATTTCGTCTGTCTCTGGTTCGACTTCTTCAACGGCTGTTGTGCCATCGGCTAATACAAGTTCTGGAGCGTTAGCTGGTGCACCGATAAGTTTTGATTTGCGTATACCAACATGACGTAGGGGTGCGACTTGCTTTGATTCATTATAAATATCAGAAGCAATCTTTCCTAGGACCATTTCTTGAACGAATTGATCCATGGTAAGTGCAGCTGCTTTTTCTTTAATTATTTTTATCATGATATTGCGGATGATTTTTTCCTGTGAAGTTTTTATGCGTGACAGTGTTAGGGCTGATACAGCAATACGTAGTTTGAAACTGTCCTTTGTTGTTAGGTTAAATAGACCATCCACTTTAGTTGTTCTTCTTCTAACTAAGCTGCGCAGGTAATCACGTGAATATTCGTGTCCCTTGAATAGGGTTTTGGCTGTTTTACCATCCATTACACTTATCTGGAAGAACATTTTCAAATAGTGATGTGAGAAGTCACCTGTAATGTCATACAGTGTAGCTTCGACAACTCTGCCGATTAGTTGATCGGCTGTTTCTGCTGGCACAGCACCTAAGTCGATGTTGCCAAAGAATGAAGGTGCCACTACATTATACCATGACTTGCTTCGCCATTTATCGCGCATATGTTTTGCTTTTGAAGACTTTGAAGACAAAGTAATCCTCCGAACTCCCTCAACATTCTCAAAGCAATATAAAAGGGTTTATTGCTTTTTGTCTATTTTTTCAAAATCACCCATATATTTTCTGAGGGCTTTAGGTACATTTATTGAACCATCTTCATTTTGATTGTTCTCAAGCAAGGCAACCATTGTTCTTCCAGTAGCAATAGCTGTAGAGTTAAGTGTATGCAAGAAACCTTTCGTCGGCGCACCCTCTTTTTCACGATACCGAATGCCTAAACGTCTTGCCTGATAATCAGTACAGTTACTACAGCTAACAACCTCACGATAATCATTCTGTGCAGGCATCCAAGCTTCAATATCATACTTTTTAGCGGCAACAGTACCAATATCTCCAGTACAAACATTAACAACGCGATAAGGTAACTCTAGTTTCTGCAACAAATCCTCAGCGTTTGTCAACAATTCTTCATGCAACCTAGCAGAATCCTCAGGTTTGCAGAAAATGAATTGTTCAATCTTGTTAAATTGGTGCGTACGGAAAATACCGCGGGTGTCTTTACCGTGAGCGCCGGCTTCTTTACGGAAACAAGTACTTAAACCAGCAAGTCTAAGCGGTAAATCTTGCTCTTTTATAACCTCATTCATATACATAGCAGCCATGGGATGTTCACTTGTTGCTATCATGTAGAGATCTTCCCCCTCTATTTTATAGAGAACATCAGCAAAGTCTGCTAGTGCAGTTACACCTTCATAAGCAGTTTTATTTAGCATATAGGGTGGTTCAATAGCAACATAACCTTTCTTGCTCAATTCGTGCATTGCAAAACTCATCAAAGCTAAGTCTAGTAATGCCAACTGGTTTTTCAAAAAAAAGAACCTAGCCCCACTGGTTTTGCCAGCGCGCTCCATATCAACTATGTCAAGGTCATTAGCTAAGTCTATATGGTTTTTTATTGGGAAATTAAATGTAGGAACTGTTCCCCAAGTTTTCACTTGCACATTACCATGATCATCCTCGCCTAAGGGCACCGTTGAGTCAAGCAGGTTTGGTAAACATAAAAGCAGGTGGTGTTCTTTTTCTTCTTCTTGAGCAACCTGTTTTTCAATAGAGGTTATTTGCATGTCAATTTTTTTAGCTTTTTCAAATTGAGCCTGAGCGTCTTGTCCATTTTTTTTAAGTTTAGCAATTTCAATTGTGATCAGTTTTCTGGCATGTCGTAAATCGTTAAGGTTTGTAAGGTTCAGTCGCCATTGTTTATCAAGAGCTATGAGTTCATCAAGCATCAGCAGGTTTTCGGGATTGCCTCTCTTGCTCAAGTTCGCTCTAACAACATCAGGACTTTCACGGATAAGCTTAATATCTAACATGAATTTCACGCGGATAAGCTCATACAGACCCTTTAAACATTTTAACCTTACGATTCAACACAGTCACACAATAAAGTCTAAGATGTAAAGCAGATATTAGGTGATTAAAAAAGAAGACCTTTACGTGTTTACCGCGGGTTTAGCATAAATAACTAATGCAAAGAGAGATTAGCAGAGTGTTCTTTTGAGATAAATTTTGTCCTTAAGAGGAATGCCATTTTCAAACATTGGTTTATCGTAGTGTTCAACGAAATAGTTCTCAACACGGTGTGAAAAAACAAATCCATACTTTTTATAAAAAAGAAGTATACCCGGACTATCACCTGTACCAACACGCATTATACGTCCTACCCCTTGATAATAATGACAAACATAGTTTAGCAAATAGCTACCATATCCTTTTCGTTGATACCGTTCATACGTAGCCAGATTCTGTATCTCAAAAACGCCCATACCCTCATCAGTTACAACACACACACTTTTTAAATCATCATCATATAGAGCAAAAAACGTGCCGTTATCCAGATATTTATCAATCATATTTTCTTGTTCATCAGCTAATAAGAGTAAATCCAAATAGTTTTTCTTACCAGTTTCAATAATTTTAACCTCCATACCATAACCTCAACGCTGTAAATCTTTTGTTTCTTTCAGATAGAATGTATTCAACTTTAGTAAGCTGTTACTTTACATTAAGTTACATATGCAGAATATATTTGTTGAATAAAATAGCGGTGAAAAATAAATTTCAACAAAAACAAGCGTTCTAAAGCCCAACAAATCACACAAGCGAAATACATGCTCTAAATAAAACAAGAATTGAAAAAGAATTAATACGCTAAAAAATAAAAGAAAATATTGAATATTTTTGTTTTTTACAATTTTTATACCTTATGCTTTTTTGCTTAAGGTGATCTCCATCGTGGAAACCATTCGGGACTTGTTTTCGCCTTCACGTGGGGGCATCTCGGCTGTACCTATGGCAATCTTGCTCACTTTGAGGTCTTTAACAAAACGGTTTCTTGCAATTTCAGCTACGTCAACAGCTGTAGTGATTGCTTGACCTCGTGCTTTCAAAGTGATTTCTTTAAGGTTGCCTGCAGAGAGGCTCGTTATAATGGCTAAAACATAGCTCATTGGAGGTTTATTTCCGACGAAGATTACATCTGCGTTTTCAGTCATATTGTTTTACTCCTTATGTTGCTTTGTGTAACGCTGCTGCCTTGCGCTCTGATGCGTGACAGAACGATACCACCTTATTAATTCGTTAACTCCCTTATAAGTTCACTGAAAGCAACAACTAAAGAAGTAAAGTTTTATGTCAAAAAAAGACCTAAAAGAGCGTTTAGAAAAGACTTTATTACAACCAATGGGTAATTGGCAATAAACACTAAACAATTGAAGGACGCAGAATTGTTAACTAAACTCAAAAAAAAAATTCAAGAAATGCTGGGTGCTGAAGCAAACATTGCACACAAGTTAGGGTTGACGCCAAATAGGATTAGCATTATAGGTTTCATCCTGTCTTTGGCATCTGCTGTTTCATATGCCACCATAGTACCGTCGCGTGCTGTTTTGTTTCTAGTTTTGGCCGTGGGGTTTATGTTAGCATCGGGTTTCTGTGACGCAATGGATGGAATAGTAGCCCGAATGTTTAATCAGGCATCTACTTTTGGAGCGTTTTTTGATTCGGTACTTGACAGATATGCTGATGTGGCAATTTATGCGGGGATAATCATAGGAGGTTTATGTGATCCTATTTGGGGGCTTGCCGCGTTAGCAGGTTCAGTGCTTGTAAGCTATACACGTGCGCGGGCAGAGGGAGTTGGAGTAAAAATGGAGTCAGTGGGGTTTGCTGAACGGGCAGAGCGCATGTTAATTTTAGGAGTTTTTACAATTGGCGCAATATTTTATTTACCTGCTTTAAATTATGGCATAATAGTTTTGGCTGTGCTTACAAACTTTACAGTAATACAAAGAGCATATCATGTGTTTAAGACGTTAAAAATAAAGAATAATGTTTAGGAAAAAATGGAACTATCTTCGTCTATAACCTTTTGAGTGACGTTCGGCTTCAGCTCTTACTTTAACGATACCACGATGCACTGCGCATGAAATACAGTAATATTTAGTATCAACCCAAGAGGCTAAGAATGTACCTTTTTGTCTAAGCTCTTTTGCTAATTGTGGTTCAACAAAAGACACTCTACGTGTTGATCGCTTTGCTTTGTCACGCGGCACCATGGCCCCACAATTTACGCATTGAACAAGACTGCTACTTCCTTTGCTTCCTTTTGCTCTTCCTCTGCTTTTTCGTTTAACTGGCATTTTTTAACCTCTAACTTTTTGTTTCAAATATTGAATTAACTGTCTTATATATCTGCCCGTAATTTTAGCAGGGAAGCAAGGTTTGCTTTCTGAGTTATCTGAGGAATAATTTTGCCATTTGAAGAAGTCATCAAAGACGTTACACCTGGTCCATGTCCAGCAGTTACGCAATTAGCATGAACAACCACGCCTATGGAAATGGCGTTCTTTCGATAGAGTCTACCATAAGAGTGATCTGCATCGATTATAGCAACAAGATCACCAAGACGTAGATCTTCAAGTCCAAACTGTTTAACTACAGAATCATCAAACAATTGAATATCATAATCACCGCCATTAACCTGATTAGCGCCCAAACCAGAACCCATGATGTTAGCAGGGATAAGGTGTGTAACTGGAACTTGGAGTTTTTCATTGTTAATCTGAGGATTTATGGCATCAAGCAGACAAGGGTCCATGTTTACCAGTTTTATTTCGGGAAAATCAAGCAGTTTTAAACCTGTTCCATAAGTTTTTATTTGGATTTTATCGCCTATCAGAAGCCTGTCAAGTGTTTCAGGTTTAAAATCGATTAATACATGCTCTACACCGCCGTGTTTGCCTGTTACAGTACCTGTTTCGCCTTTAGCATCCCCACTGGCAATTATAGCTTGATTTCCAATACAAGAAAGAATGGTGTAGGCGGTATTTGCTGCGGTACCTGAACGGGCATCGTTTTCTTTGTTAGCAGTACTAACACAGGGTTCCACATGATCAGCTTCCCAGTCACATGCGGAATCGCCAACACGAAGGTTATAGGTTATTCCACCTGTACCGGGCAATATACAAGGAACACCGGTAGCTGAAATGTTGTAAACGTTTTTTAATGTTGGATTTGTTACTTCGCCCATAACAGAGAGTTTAATGAGTTTTTCACGGTTTGTTTTTAGCATTAAAATCATCTTGCGTTAATTGAAAAGTTGGCATGATATAAAACTTGCAGAAGGTCGAGGGTAATTTTTGCAAGCATTGTATAAGCAACTCTTAAATTGCACTTTTCTTATTTTGAACACATAAAATTTCAGTTATAGAGTGGATGTACAATGGCAGAAATTGGATTAAGACCAAAATTGCTAGTCAAGGATGTAATGAGTAGCCCTGTAATAACTGTCGATGAAAATGAGACAACAGATAACATTGCCAATACAATGGCTAAGGGAAGGTTAGGAGCGGTAATCATTACAAATAAAGAAGGTAAACCTATTGGGATTATTACTGAACGAGATCTTGTAGTTAGAGTTGTTGCAAAAAATAATAAACCTAACGAGATTAAAGCAAAAGAAATCATGACTACGCCACTTATAACCATTGAACCAGAGTCCACCATAAGTGATGCAGCAAGAAAGATGAACCGTTTAAACGTAAGACGGTTAGGGGTCTTCTATAAGGAAGATTTAATTGGCATAGTTTCAAACAAAGATTTACTGAGTGTTATGCCAGAGCTTATTGAAATAATACAAGAACGTACACGCCTTGAAAACGTAAATATAACAGAAGGTTTGGAAGATCCACCGTCAGGTTATTGTGACAATTGTGAGGCGTATTCTGAAAACCTTAAAGTGCACAATGGTCAAAACGTCTGTGATGAATGCCGTATAGAGCTTGAACAAGAAAAATAACAATTTTCAAGTAGATAGGCATTAACACTCTTTTAGTATATCCACGTATATTTACTATAATGTGTGGTTTTCTTGATTGTTGATTTAGTCTTAAACAATGCCAAGGCATATATTAAAGGTGAAATTCTCGAATGCAGCATAGCTATCGAAGAAGGTAAATTCATCAAAATTGGTCGACCCCCTCAAATGCCTAATGCTGATCAAAAAATCAATCTGCAGGGTCAGTTAACTTTGCCAGGTTTAATAGATGAGCATGTACATCTTAGAGATGAAGAGAAAGCCTACAAGGAAGATTTTGTTTCAGGCACTGCAGCAGCGGCAATGGGGGGTTTTGCTACTGTGTTAGATATGCCAAATAATCAACCTTTAACTAATAGTGTTGAAACTTTGAGAAAGCGGTTAGAGATAGCTAAAACCCGAGCACTGGTTAATGTGGGGTTGTTTTCAGAGTTTCCTAAAAGTTTGGCAGAGCTGCCGTTGGTTTATGATGAGGGGGCAGTGGGGTTTAAGCTGTTTATGGGCAATCAAGTGGGGGGTTTAAATGTTGATGAGGACCAAGCCTTAAGGGAAGGCTTTAAGGCTGCAGGTAAAGCAGGTGCAGTTGTAGCTATTCATGCTGAAGATAAGAACCAAATTATGTTTAATACACAAAAACTCAAACAAGCCAAACGTGATGGTGCTAAGGATTTTCTTTTTGCACATACCGAGCAAGTAGAAGTGCAAGCCATGGAACGGGTGCTAAGAGTGAGTGAGGGTTCAGATGGGCATTTGCATTTTTGTCATGTTACAAGTCAACAGGGATTAAAAACCATTAAAGAGGCAAAAAAAGCAAACAGAAAAGTTACATGCGAAGTTACGCCTAACCATTTGATGTTAACATCAACAGATGTTGCATATTTGGGTATGATGGCAATTATGATGCCCCCTTTGCGGGATAAAATACATCAGGAAGCATTACTAAATGGTGTAATTCAAGGGGACATAGATGCCATTGGTTCAGATCACGCTCCACATACCATTGAAGAAAAAACTGCAAATAGCGTCTGGGAGATTAAAGTTGGGGTGCCAGGATTAGAAACCACACTGCCCTTAATGTTAACATTAGTTAGAAAGAATTGGTTAACTTTTCAAAGACTGGTAGAGGTGCTTGCAGAAAAACCTGCAGAAATATACGGTTTAACCAGCAAAGGTAAAATAGAACAGGGTAAAGATGCAGACCTAACAATAATAGACTACAACCAACCATGGACCATTACTGCTTCAAAATTCAAATCTAAAGCCAAATTTTCACTCTACAACGGATGGAAAGTAACGGGTAAACCCATAAAAACCTTCGTAAACGGCAATTTAATCATGGATGAAGGCGAAATTGTGGCCAAGATAGGTAGTGGAAAAATTGTTCGAAGAGCAAAGCAAGAAAATATCAACTGACACAGTACATAAAGAGCTACATGAAATTACTATTGTGCCAAAATACAATCAAAGGTTTCATAGAACACATATAGTGGTGTATGAAAAGAGTGTTTTAAGGAACAAAAATAAGAAAAGATTGTGTTTATAGTAACCATTTGAGGGGTATGTCTTGGAAGTCTCCGTTGGGCAATGTACGTCTAATGGTGATTGGTAAAATTGCCATATCCATTTCTTTTAAGGCTATATCTATAGGGTTAGAAATTGTTTCATCAGCATCGACAAGTATTGGTGCACCCATGCTAATTTGCAGGGCTCTTGCGCCAACAATTCGAGCTTTTTCAAATCGGGTTACTTTTGGGGGTCCTACGGTTATTTTATTGTTGTCAGACATTTTAATACTCTCCAGCACCTGGATATCCGCCCATACCGCCCATGCCACCTGGCATTCCTCCTGGGGGTGTAGGGGGCATTTTATTTTTACTTGAAGCGATGACATCATCAATTTTTAATATCAACGCGGCTGCTTCATATGCGGATTTGATTATTTGGCGTTTAACTGCTATGGGTTCATATACGCCTATTTTAGTCATATCTTGAACTAAGCCACTATTAACGTCTATACCGGCCCATATTTCTCTTTTTTCGTGTCTAGACCGCAACTCTGACAATATGTCAATAGGGTCTAATCCGGCGTTTTCAGATAAGGTTACTGCAATAGATTCTAAAGCTTCGGCAAAAGCTATTATGGCAAGTTGTTCTCTGCCTGCGATTGTTTGGGCATATTTCTTAAGGCTGGTAGCTAATTCCATTTCAGGTGCGCCTCCACCAGCAACCACTTTTGGCTCTTGAATTAAATCACGTATAACGCAGAGGGCATCGTGTATGGAGCGTTCGGTTTCATTGTTTAAGCGTTCAGTTCCGCCGCGAATTAGAATAGTGACAGCTTTAGGATTCTTACAACCCTCAATGAAGGTCATTTTATCATCCCCAATTCTACGCTCTTCAACTAATGCTGCAAAACCTAAATCTTTAGAAGAAATATCACCCAGATCAGAGATTATTTTTCCACCTATTGCGCGGGCAAGTTTTTCCATATCAGATTTTTTAGCACGCCTAATTGCGCTTATGCCTTTTTTGGCAAGAAAATGCTGTGCCAGATCATCTATACCTTTTTGGCAGATAACAACATTTGCACCTGTGGCAGATATTTTTTCAACCATATCGCGAAGTAGGTCTTCTTCTTGTTTTAGGAAAGCAGCAATATTAGTTGGGTCTTCTATGTTGATTTTTGAATCGAATTCAGGTTTGTCATTTTCTAAAGATGCATCGATAAGGATTATTTTTGCGTTTTCAACACGTTTAGGCATACCGGAGTGAACTATTTCTTTATCCACCACTATGCCATTAACAAGCTTGGTATCGCCAAGGGATTCTCCAGTTTTTTTCTCCACTTTGACATCGTCAACATCAACCTTGTACGTACCGTTGGGTTGTTTTTCCATAACTTCAAGCATGGCTTTGATAACTATATCGCTAAGGTATTCTTTATATTCAGCGACCAGTTTACTTGCCATTGAAGTTACAGCGCTTTTCTTTAGAAACGCTTCAGATTTTAAAAAGTCAAAGGGTAAAGCAATTTTTTCAAGAGTTTCAAGGGCTTTTCCAGAAGCTTTTTGGTAACCGTCAATTATAACTGTAGGGTGAAGCTTTTTATCAATAAGCTCTTCAGCACGCCCTAAAAGTTCGCCTGCAACAATAACAGCAGAGGTAGTTCCATCCCCCGCCTCGTTATCTTGGGTTTTAGCGACTTCTACAAGCATTTTTGCCGCTGGATGCTGAATATCCATCTCATCAAGAATGGTACGTCCGTCGCTTGTAACGGTTATATCTCCAAAGTTGTCAACAAGCAGTTTGTCCATACCCTTTGGTCCAAAAGCACTTTTAATGCTTTCAGCAACAACTTTGGCTGCAGTAATATTGTTATGTTGTGCTTCTCGTCCACGAGAACGATTTGCGCCTTCTTTTAATACAAGAACTGGCATGCCACCAGCTTGTGTAGGTAATGTTGACAAATCAAGTAAACCTCTTAATGCGAACAACAACAAAACACCATTATCAATATAAATTTTTCTAGCAATAAAACTTGTGACCATCTAGAAAAACAAGACAAAAAAGTAA
>Ga0209737_10000510_pt1 | contig 31430 bp, 24 predicted proteins | sample TergutCu122P3_FD_187284 | JGI IMG/M metagenome (GOLD analysis project Ga0209737, IMG submission 187284) | Cubitermes ugandensis P3 segment gut microbial communities from Kakamega Forest, Kenya - Cu122 P3 (SPAdes) (version 2) | ecosystem: Host-associated > Arthropoda: Insects > Digestive system... | reverse complement strand
GACATTTCGTTGACAGCATCCGAGCCGTCGGCTTTTACACCGCCTACATTAATCAGGGCAAAATCTGTATAGGTATTGCTTTCTTCTGCGGTGATGCCTACTTTTGGAGGTGAGGGGTGGTTATTGAATTTTATCCAGAACGACTGCAACAATTCAACGGCTTTATCGCGTGTCAGCGTTCCGGCGGCTATTTCTTTTTGATAAAACGGATACAGATGCTGGTCGAGCCTGCCGGGATTGAACGAATCCCATGGATTCAGTTCGGTTACAACGCCAAGATGAACAAACCAGTAATACTGCAAGGCTTCGTGAAATGTTTCCGGAGCGTTTGCCGGTACGTTACGGCATACTTTTGCCATATACTGCATTTCGGTTTTTCGTCCGGCGTCTTCTTCTACTTCGGCTAAAATTTCCAATAAGTCTGCGTGCCGGTTGGCAAAGAGAATTAGTGTTTCAGCGGCTATTTGCATGGCTTTCAATTCTTCCTGCCTGTCAAAGGCTTTCGGATCGTTCAGAAAGTCTAATTTTTCGAGGCTTTCCTTAATGTCAAGAATAATGTCGAGCATTCCTTTCTGGTAAATTTTGTTTCCCGCGACAGTATGCCCCGGTGCACGCTGTTCCATAAATTCAGTAAAAATACCAGCGTTGTAGGCATCGTGCCATTCAGAACGCATGTTTTCCATCACGCGCTCACGATTCGATTTTCCTTTCCAGAAAGGAATTATTACCTGTTTATAAATATCGCGGGTTTCTGCGTCAACCCTGAACCAAACCTTTTCGCGGGTATTCAATATGTCCAGATCCTGTAAAGAGTGCAGGTTGATTTCAGGATAGGTCGGGGTTGCTTTCGGTGCTGGACCTCTTTCTCCTACAATCAGTTCGTCGTCGTTGATGCAGACGTATTTGTTTGTCAGGATATGGTGAAACGCTTTGGCACGTTGTACCGGTATGGAATCAGCCAGCGATACATGATTTTTGTAAAAATCAGTTACCAGCATTGCTCTTTCAGCCGAAATGGTGTAAATAGCCTGCAAACTTTGTTCACGTAATTTTTTAATTCTTGGGGTCATGACTATAGATTCAAAGATTTAAAGATTCAAGGATTCAAGGATTCAAAAATTATCCGCCAATTTTTACAGTAAAACCGGCGTTTGTAAATTGTTTTTCAATATTTATTAATTCACTTTTTTGCAACGATTTCAGATGTCCGAACGGATTCTCTCTGAAAACACGTTTGTATTTTTCGTTTGCCGTATTGTGGAAAGGCAGTAAATGAACTTCCTTGATTTTGTCGTTTAAGGTGGACAAAAACTCAATGCTTTGCCGGATATTTTCAATTGTATCCGTCACTTTCGGAATCACAGGAATCCGTATAAAGATGGTAGCATTAGAGGCAGCCAGTTTTCTGATATTTTCAAGTATCAGTTCATTGGGAACGCCGGTATACAACAGGTGCGCCGCACTGTCTATAAGTTTCAAATCCACTAAAAAAAAACCGGTAAGCTCCGCTGCAGTCTTTATCTTTTCCCATGAAGCGAACAGCGAGGTATCGACAACAGTGTGCATCCCGTTGTTTTTGCAAATCTTCAGCATTTCCAGTAAAAAATCGTGTTGCAGAAAAGGTTCGCCTCCTGAAAATGTTACTCCCCCACCCGATTCATCCATAAAAACGCGCTCTTTATCTAACTCGGCAAACAGTTTGACAGCAGAAATTTCGTAGCCAATAGTTTCTTCTTTGGTAATACTTCGACCGTTCAATTTCAAAACTTTATTGATAAGTAATGGCGCTTGTTCAATGCTTTCAGGATTATGACACCAACTGCAACTCAATGGACATCCTTTCAGAAATACTGTGGTGCGTATTCCCGGTCCGTCGTGTACGGCAAATCCTTTGATATCATAAATAACTCCGGTCATTTGTTGGAATAAATAAAATTATTTCCACTACAAAACACTGTTCAATTCGTTCACCAGATTACGGTTGGCGCCTATAATATTTCGCAATTCATTTCGCAGGGAATACTTTTGTATCCATACTTTAAGGAACAAGTAAAACCAAATGGGAAATACAACAGCTGCTATCAACACCTGCCAAAGGGAAGTTTTTTTGATTTTACTGTTATGAAGCGCAGCCCACGGGTATTCTGCCACCGTTTCGCGAATCATATCAATATCCGACTGTTTCAGTACTGCACAGATTCGGTCATATCTATTCGCAATATCTGTCAGCGCCTGATCATCCTGTTCATACCATATCTTACTGAATCTCATGTTCCTCCTGAAATCACCTTCGAGGTACAACATGCTGAGCCGCGACAATTCTTCGAGTTCGGCGATCATATTTTCCGGCGACAGATCGGATGTGGTTGCCCGGTATTCAATATCAGGACGAGACGTCCTGTGCGTTGAAAAAATGAAACTCAATCCTTTTTTGATGTAGTTGACATACAATTCCTGATTGAAAATTGACGAATCGCGCGTTGCCATCCATGTTAGGAAAACGCCGACAGCAAAAATGATGACGGTCGACATCCACATACCTTCTAATGCAGTCATGGCGCCCTCGCGCGCCGATTTTCTACCGATTTCGGATATGACATAATATATTACGAAGAATATCACAGCAATGATAATTGGCGTACCCAACCCGCCTTTCCGGATGATTGCTCCCAATGGCGCGCCAATAAAGAAAAAGATAAAACAGGAAATCGATATGGTAAACTTATGATGCCACTCAATCTGGTACCTCCATGTTTGCCGGTTTTTATTGTCCAATTCGTAAGTAAGTCCTGTCACCTGATCTTTTTGGTTGCGTACATTATTTAATGCTTCCTGTACTGCCATGTGCCTTTTCGTTTTCGACATACTGTTGAAATTTACCCAAAAATTTTCGGGAATTTTTTTTCTGAGTGTGGTGTCGACAGTCAAATTTTTTAGTTCGGGAGTACGGTATGTGGGTTGTACCATCTTTCGAAGTTGATCTTCCTGAGCAGTGATCATATTCGAGAACGAATCGATCATCATGGTTAACTGAGGTAAACTCAGCATTTGTGAACCAGACTTAAAGATTTCTTCATCCGAACGCTCCAGATCATAATTGGGGAGGGTGATCCTGATCACCTGTCTGTCGAAGAAGTCGTGACGGAATGGATAGTTTTTGTTTTGCAGTACATTCTTTCTTTCCTGTACTACTTCTGCGTAACTGTGGCCGTGATAAAGCGTTACTTCAAGGAATCTTTTGTCGGCGGTCATCACCATCGTGCCCGAATCAGCAAGGATAACCTGATCATTACCCGCTTTATTCATGTGATTATATATTCTCAAATCATACAGCATGTTGGTTTTATAGTCGCGATTGCCGATACGGATACTGTACCCGTCAATCTCGTTATAGAATATCCCTTCCTGAATTTTCAATTCTGGGCGCGCCTGCTGAATGTCGTATACCAGTGTCCGCCATTTCAGATAGGCAACAGGAACAACATTATTTAAAAAAAAGAAAGCGCCGATAGAAATTGCAAACGCCATGACAATCAGTGGAAACAGGATACGTTGTAAAGAAATACCGGCCGATTTCAGCGCTATAAGTTCATAATTTTCGCCCAAGTTGCCCAGTGTAAAGATGGAGGCCAGCAGTACCGACAAAGGAAATGCCAGATTGGATACAGATATGGAAGCATAAAAAAGCAGTTCGGCAATGACTGATAGCGGCAGTCCTTTACCAACAAGATCATCAATATATTTCCATAAAAATTGCATCAACAGCGAGACAACCACAATAAAAAAAGCCACAAAAAATGGACCTATAAACTGTTTCAGCATATAACGGTGCAATATCTTCATGCGGATAATATTATTGATTTTTATTTGCTGCAAAAATACATCTTTTTTCCAAAAAAAAACAACTCAGCATTATCCTCCTCATCCTAATTTGAAAAGACTTTTGGCTGTTTACACAATTTCATGTAATTTTGTCCCTTATATTTAAAAGAAAAAATATCATCATGAGCATCATAAACTCCATTCTGTCAGCATTTTTCGGCAATAAAGCCGATCGCGACATGAAAGAGATTCACCCTTACGTTGAGAAGGTGAAGAAAGAATTTGACCGCATCACTGGTTTTTCGAACGACCAGTTGCGTGCCGAAACCGATCTTTTGAAAAAGAAAATTAAGGAAGCCATTCAGGAAGATGAAAACCGGATTGTCCAAATGAAAGAGCAGGCCGAAGCCCCGGATACTCCCGTGGACGACGTGGAAAATATTTACAGGGAAATTGACCATCTCGAAAAAGAACTGGTGAAAACGATTGAGGATACGCTTATCGAAATATTACCAACCGCTTTTGCCGTCATGAAAGACACTGCCCGGCGTTTCAAAGAAAACGAACGGGTAGTAGTAACAGCCAATGATTTTGACCGTGATTTGAGCATCAAAAAAAATAATGTACTGGTTGAAGGCGATAAGGCAGTGTATCTCAATCATTGGATGGCTGGCGGCAATGAAATCACTTGGGACATGGTGCACTACGACGTTCAGTTGATCGGCGGCGTAGCGCTGCATCAGGGTAGGATTGCTGAAATGGCTACGGGCGAAGGTAAAACGCTGGTGGCGACGCTGCCTGTTTTCCTCAACGCCCTAGCGGGACGTGGAGTACATGTGGTAACAGTGAACGATTATCTCTCGAAACGCGACTCGGAATGGATGGGACCCTTGTATGAATTTCATGGTCTTTCGGTCGATTGTATTGACAAGCACCAGCCCAACTCGCCGCAACGTCGTCAAGCCTACAATTCCGATATCACTTTCGGAACCAACAATGAATTTGGTTTCGACTATTTGCGCGACAATATGGCCATCAGCCCTGAAGATCTGGTACAGCGCAAACACCATTATTCGATTGTTGACGAGGTGGACTCAGTGTTGATCGACGACGCCCGGACGCCATTAATTATCGCAGGCCCCGTGCCAAAAGGCGATAACCAGTTGTTCGACGAATACAAACAGCGTGTGGAACAACTTTTCGGCGAACAGCGAAGATTGGTGACGCAGATATTGGCAGAAGCAAAAAAACTTGTAGACAGCGAAGACTCCAAGGAAAAGGAAAATGGCGGAGTGCTGTTGCTCCGCGCCCACAAGGGTTTGCCGAAGAACAAACCTTTAATTAAACTCCTTAGCGAACAGGGCAACAAACTGTTACTTCAGAAGACCGAAAATTTCTACATGCAGGAAAACAACAAGCACATGCACATCATCACAGATGAACTGTTCTTTGTAATCGACGAAAAACACAACAGTATTGAATTGACTGATAAAGGAATAGAAGTGTTGACGCGCAGAACTGAAGACCCAAACTTCTTCGTCCTTCCCGACATAGGATCTTCTGTAGCAGAACTTGAAAAGCAAAACCTGACTCCGGAACAAAAAATTGCCAAAAAGGACGAACTGTTGCAGGATTACGCCGTTAAATCGGAGCGTGTGCATACTGTCAACCAGTTGCTAAAAGCCTATACACTGTTTGAAAAGGATGATGAATATGTGGTGATCGACAACAAGGTAAAAATTGTAGACGAGCAAACAGGCCGTATCATGGAAGGCCGCCGCTATTCAGACGGTTTGCACCAGGCCATTGAAGCAAAGGAAAATGTGAAGGTAGAAGCCGCTACGCAAACATTTGCCACTATTACGCTTCAGAATTATTTCCGTATGTACCACAAGTTGGCAGGTATGACCGGTACAGCAGAAACAGAAGCGGGTGAGTTGTGGAACATATACAAATTGGACGTAGTGGTGATTCCCACTAATAGACTAATAGTTAGAAAAGACCAGGAAGATTTGGTATATAAAACAAAACGTGAGAAGTACAATGCGGTGATTGATGAAATCGTCAACCTGGTGAACAATGGCCGTCCGGTGCTGGTGGGTACTACTTCGGTGGAAATATCGGAGTTACTCAGTAAGATGCTCAACATGCGTAAGATCAGACATAACGTATTGAATGCGAAATTGCACCAGCGTGAAGCAGACATTGTTGCCGAAGCAGGAAAAACAGGTACAGTGACCATCGCAACGAACATGGCAGGTCGTGGTACCGACATTAAACTCTCGCCCGAAGTGAAGGCTGCCGGAGGTTTGGCTATTGTAGGCACCGAGCGTCACGAATCTCGCCGCGTTGACCGTCAGTTGCGCGGACGTTCCGGACGTCAGGGCGATCCGGGAAGTTCGCAGTTCTTCGTTTCACTCGAAGATGACCTGATGCGTCTTTTTGGTTCCGACCGCATCGCCGGACTGATGGACCGCCTTGGATTGAAAGAAGGCGAAGTGATACAGCACTCGATGATTACCAAATCCATAGAACGCGCTCAACGTAAGGTAGAAGAAAACAACTTCGGCATCCGTAAACGTTTGCTCGAATACGACGATGTAATGAACCTGCAGCGCGTAAGAATCTACAACCAGCGCCGTCATGCTTTGCACGGCGAACGGCTCAATATCGACATTGCCAACATGATGTATGATGTGATCGAAGAAACCGTCAACAATTTCCATCACGAGCAGAACTACGAAGGTTTGAACATGGAGTTGATACGCTATTTCTCTATTGAGATGCCGCTTAGTGAACAGGACTTCCGCAAGAATCCCGTTGATGAAACCATTCAGGCCGTATACAGCGCCGCTCAAAAAGCCTATCAACGCAAAACGGAAACCAATGCGCAGCAGGCTATGCCGGTAGTTAAGGATGTATTTGAAAACCAGGGTTCGCAATACGAAAACATTGTGATACCGTTTACTGACGGCCGCCGCGTATTCCAGGTAATCACCAACCTGCGCAAAGCCTACGAAACGCAGGGACGCGAGATGATACGTTCCTTTGAAAAGAGCGCCATCCTCGCCACCATAGACGAAGCATGGAAAGAACACCTCCGCGAACTGGACGACCTCCGCCAATCGGTGCAAAACGCCAGTTACGAACAGAAAGACCCATTGCTGATATACAAATTCGAATCGTTTGAACTCTTTAAGACGATGATCGGAAAAGTAAACCGCGATGTGACGTCGATGTTGATGAAGAGCACCATTCCTCTGCGCGATCCTAATGATGTGCAACGGGCTCAGGCTCCGCGCCGTTTGGACATGAGCCGTATGCAAGCCCGCAAGAGCGACTTTTCAGGCGGCGGCGGAAACGGACAGCCCGGAATGCAGGATACCCGCGAAAAGCAGGCGCCGCAACCTTTCGTGAAAACCGAAAAGAAGGTGGGTCGCAATGATCCCTGCCCGTGCGGCAGCGGAAAGAAATATAAGGTTTGCCACGGGGCGTAGTATACTGTCCACGAATTTACACGAAACATAAATTCGTGAAAATTCGTGTAATTAGTGGCTAAAAAAAACATGAAAACTATCGAAGCCAATATTGTTGACGATTTTCAGGTATTCATAAAGCCTGTGGGAGCGCGCTGCAATTTACAGTGCAGTTACTGTTATTACAGAGAAAAGGTCGAAATTTACGGTACAGATGCAATACCAGTTATGAATGAAGAAACTCTGGAAAACTGCATCCAACAACATTTTTCTGCCTCATCCGGGGATATCGTTTTGTTTACCTGGCACGGAGGCGAGCCATTATTAACGGGAATTGATTTCTACGAAAAAGCATTGTCGATTCAAAAAAAATACCTGCCACAAGGCAAGAGATTTTTGAACGGTATTCAGACCAACGGAACGTTGATATCAAAAGAATGGTGCAAGTTTTTTTCTGAAAATGAATTTTTCATTGGAATAAGTATGGATGGTCCTCAAAATTTTCACGATACTTTACGCCATACCAAACAAAAAACCGGAAGTTTTGAAAAAACGTTTGCCAGTTACAGATTGCTCCGCGAGTATGGTATAAATCCGGAAATACTGTGCGTTGTAAGTTCCTGTAATGTCAGTTATCCGTTGGAAGTGTATGATTTTTTCAAAAATCTGGGCGCAAAATATATAACGTTTTTACCATTAGTCAATAAGATGAATACTGGCAATAATCCGGTTTCAAAAGAATCTGTTCCTGCATTAGCGTTCGGATATTTTCTGGCGGCTATTTTTGATGAATGGAAAAAAAACGATATTGGTGTAGTAAAAATTCAGATATTTGAAGAGGCATTGCGCACGGCGTTCCATCAGGAACATACATTATGTATCTTTAAAGAACGTTGCGGTGGCGTTCCGGTGATTGAACACAATGGCGATTTCTATTCATGCGATCATTATGTGGAAAAAAACCGGTCGCTTGGAAATATAAATGAAATTCAATTAGAGTACTTACTTCAACATACTGTTCAACAGGAATTTGGTGATGTTAAACTGAACTCTTTGCCGAAGTACTGTTTCAATTGCGAAGTACGAAATATGTGCAATGGCGAATGTCCCAAAAACAGATTCATCACATCACCCGACGGTGAGCCCGGGTTAAATTACCTGTGCGAAGGTTATAAATACTTTTTCAAACACTGTAAGCCGTTTGTGGATTTGGTATCGAATCACTACTCGTATTTGTACTCTTCCGCATAAGTTCTTGTTTCGGCTGTCCATATTCGTGAAAGAGGAAATCCGTCAACATTATATGTATATTCGTATACTATACTCCCGCCTTCCCATGTTTCGGTTTTTATATTGTTCTTATTATACCCATAATTCTTACCCCAATAATTATCAGTACCTTCATAATTCACATTATACCCATTCCAAGTACAATAGTTGAGCCACCACAAAACCCATTTTGGAGTTTTGCAGTGATAAAAGGTCGACTTTTTATCATCGTGCGAGTATACTACTGTGCCTGCGCTTGAACCATTTTCATCTTCTCTTTCCCAGTCTGTTTTGGTAAGATTTCCATTTTTCCACGTTAGAGTGACGGTGGTGTGAACCCAATAATTTGCGCCATTTGTGTACCTTTCAAAATATTTTGATGTCAATTTTACAGGAAGCCCACAAGCGTTCAAAACTAATTTGCCGTATACACTATCATTGCGGTGTCCCATATAATAGCGATTCGATGTGATAAAGGTAATTTTGTTACCGTTTTTAGCAAATGTTGTTCGGCTACCAGGCATTCGACCAGGCCCTGTATAACTGGCATAATATTCTGTCAAATCCCCGGAGACAATATAATCAATATATTGATTGTAGGGCATACCTTTGCCGTCTATACTTCTCGTAAGACGGTTTTGACTGTCGTAAGTGTAAAGGTACATTATCCCGGACTCGGAATAATCAAACGATAAATCACTACTTTCAAGCAATCCTATAAATGGTACAAATATCGCTTTCACTTCAACATCCCTATCAGGCATTTCGAAAAATTCAGGATTATATACTCTACTTGAAAGAGCGATACCACCTTTGATAACCTGCCATTCAGCAAAACGATGGCCGTCGTTTGCAGTTGCTGTAAGCGTTATTAACTCGCCTTCTAAAGCCGAAATTACATTTGCTCTTGCTGTTCCGTCTCCTTCACATGTAACAATAACGCTGTATTTTTTTTGCTCCCATTTAGCATAGAGCGTAACGTCGGCAATCACCACGTCGGTTTCAAAATTCCATTCTCTTATTAATTCCACTTCCTTATACCACGCCACAAATTCATATCCGCTACGTGTCGGAGAGTCTTCAGGTTTGGATACCTTTTCACGTTCCAGTACTTTTTGCGGTGCAACGGCGCTACCATCATCGCCTGTCTCAAAAGAAACGGTAAATTCCCTTGGAACGTCTTCATTATCTTTGCATGACGTCAGCGCAACGCCCAAAATCATAGTTGCAACAACTAAATAACTAAAATATCTCATCATAATCTCAAGTTTTAATCGTTTATAAATCTATTAATTATTATTCCCTTATCAGTATCAACTCAACTATTTCCTTATTAATCGAACACATACCTGTGCAGACACGACATATCAGGCATTTGTGTTTCAATGCAAAAGTACATTATATTTTTGAAACAAAAAAAATAAAATTGAAAAAACTTACGGTCAAATTTGGCCTGAAAATTTTCTATTTGTACGAGTAAGTTTCAGAATAAGTATCTATTTCTTCGACCCATGCCCGTGAAACAGGAAATCCTTCATCGTTATACGTATATTCGTAGGTAATGGTACTCACGCCTTCCCGTGTTTCAGATATTATATTGTTCTCATTATACCCATAATTCATACCCCCATAATTTTCCTTATACCCATCCCAACTACCATAGTTGAGCCACCACAAAACCCATTTCGGAGTATTATAGTTATGAAAGGGTGTCTTCTTATCATCGTGTGTGTAGGTTACTGTACCGGCGCTTGAACTTTTATCATCTTCTCTTTCCCAGTCTGCTTTGGTAAGGTTTCCATTCTGCCATGTTAAAGAAACGGTAGTGTGTGACCAATCGCCAGCAACACCCATATACCGTTCAGAATTTTCAGTCACCAATTTTATCGGAAGTCCTTGGGCGTTTAATTCTATTTCGCCGTACACATTTTTGGATCCCCTTGGGAGGTAAGTCGTTGTGATAAAGTAAATTTTGTCAAATCTTTTGGAAAACCTGGTTTCGCTCCAAGGGTTTCGAGGCCTGGTAAATTTGGCAGAATATTCTATCAAATCCCCGGCAACGTTATAATTCAATGTTTCGATGTAGGATTCATAATAACTGTATTCGGCATGTTTCGTAAAACGGTTTTGTCTGTCGTATTCGTATCGGTACCATGTCTGATTATTATTTTGCGAAAAAATACTGCCTCCCAGTAATCCTGCAAATGGTTGAAATATCGCTTTCACTTCAACGTCCTTGTCAGGCATGAAGAATGTTACAGGATTTGCGTTTAAAAGATAGATATCGCCTTTGATTACCTGCCATTCAGAAAAACTGTGGCCACTGTTTGCAGTTGCAGTAAGTGTTACTAACTCGCCAAAATCAGCGGAAGTGACATTTGCGCTTGCTGTTCCGTTTTCGTCACTCAAAACAGTGATGGTATACATTTTTTGCTCCCCATTTTTTTGCTCCCATTTTGCATAGAGTGTAACGTTTGCAGTAACCACGTCGATTTCGAAATTCCATTCATTGATTAATTCCACTTCCCTATACCATGCCACAAATTCATATCCGCTTCGTGTTTGTGATTCTTCAGGTTTGGTTACCTTTTCACCTTCCTTTACTTTTTGTGTCGCTATTGCGCTACCACTGTCACCCATCTCAAAAGTAACGGTAAATTCCCGCAGATTATCTTCTTTATCTTGGCATGACGTCAGCGCAGCACCAAAAATCATGGTTGTAACAACTAAATAATTTAAATATTTCATCTTATGTTCATGTTTTATTCTTTTACAAATCTACTAACTACTAATCCCTTATCAGTATTTACTCTAATCAAATATACCCCCTTCGGCAAACCGGATACATTGATTTTCAATTCAGAATTGACAGTTGATAATTGAATAAGCAACAGTTTACGCCCTGACAAATCAAAAATTTCAACAGTTCCAATTTTCAAAACTCTAGATTCAATGAAAATCTCGTTTTGTACAGGATTGGGATAAATTTGCAGTTGATGGGCAAGAATCTCGGTAATGCCGGTGATTTGATTAACAGTCAATTTTCATACAATCTGCGTTGCTGCTTCGTAAGTGCAATCGCCGCTTTGTTTGGCGGTAATATATGCCGTGCCAGCACCTGTAATGGTCAAAATATTACCTGATACCATAGCCACCGTCGTATTCGACGATTGATAACTGATTGGCAAACCCGCATCGCTTGTCAGTGGCAATATTACCGGTTCGTCGCCGTATGTTTTTGTTGGTATTTCCGGGAAATCTATTTCTTGAGACAGTTTTTCCTGTTCACCTACAATTATAAAATCCTGCCAAACCGAAGTAGCGGCATACAAACATTGTGTACCTTCCGGCACATGAAGATTTACATTTTCTATGTTAACTCCACTAAAAACAGCAAATGCATCAGTACCATCCCAGTATTTTTCTTTTTCTATCGGAAGTGGGATTGCCCAATTAACCCAGACGTCGGCTAATGCAGTGCAACTACTAAAAGCACTGTTTCCGATGTTGGTTACCGAATTTGGAATAGTAATTTCAGTCAAACTGTAGCAACTGTAAAAAGCGTTATTCAATGGCCGAAGTTCACTATTCTGATGGAAGTGTAATCCCACAGGCCTCCGGAATATTCATCGAAATCAGCCATTGCTCCCGTTCCTGTAATCGTAAGCGTACCGTTATCAAGCGTGGCAGTTACATCGGCAGCGTTTGGATAACCGATTTCCCAAATTTGTCCGTTAGCGTAAACGGCAAATTGGCAGATTAGCAGATTAGCGCTATCAGTAAGACTTTAAACAATTTCACTTTACTCGTCATGATCGTCTGATCTATTTCAGCTTCTCTTTGAAAAAATCAACCGTCCTGCCCCAGGCCAATTTTGCCGCTTCAGCGTTGTATCTGTCCGGATTGGTATCGTTATTGAAAGCATGGGCTGTCCCCGAATAGATAAATATCTGATAATCTTTCTTCTGCTTTTTGAGTTCTTCCTCAAAAGCAGCAATTCCGGAATTTATTCCTGCGTCGTTTTCGGCATAATGCGCCATAATGGGCGCTTTAATTTTTGCTACATCTTCCGTAGCCGGCTGACGGCCATAATAGGGAACCGCAGCATTAAGGTCAGGCGAATTTACGGCAACGTTATTGGTCATGGCGCCGCCCCAGCAAAATCCTGTGCAACCTACTTTTCCCGTTGATAAAGGATGGGTCTTTAGATATTTTACTGCGGCAACCAGATTATCAACAGTATCGTCATTGTTCAGGCTTCTGATTAACTCTGACGCTTTCGATGGATTGTCTTCCGGAGTTCCGCCAACAGGAGTTAAAGCATCAGGGGCCATTGCAAGAAAACCTTCTTTGGCAAACCGTTTGGCTACATCCTGAATATGTGGTTGAAGCCCGCGATTCTCATGAATGACCACTACAGCAGGAAATTTTTGCCCGGTTTTGGGATGTGCCAGAAATGCCCTGATTTCCATTTTAGGAGCGGGATATTTGACAAATTGAGCAACAGGTTCCTCATTGTCTTGAACAAGTGATAAACTATCGACGTCTTTTAACACAGGTAATAATGCTAAAGCAACAGTTGAACTTCCGGTGGCTAATGTCAACTTTTTTAGAAATGTACGGCGATCGGTTTTGCCTTCTTTATACTCAGCGTACAGTTTTGTAATATTACGTTCCATAAGAATTTATTGAAAATTGATTAATTTTGGTTTTTTGCCGCAAAGTTATATTAATTTTCATATTTTTGCAGTGATTTTTTAATTTAAAATTTTTAAAAATAGTAACACAATGAACAGAAAAAATAGAAAAGTATGGATGATGATTGCAGGAACAATCATTTTAGGCGTTGCGGTTTTCAACACAGCGCTCGCACAATCGAAACCGGAAGCAAATTTACCTTCCAGAGAAAAGATTAAAGAGGAAAACAAGATTTTGTTGGAATTATTCAAGAATTTTCGTGTAGCGGATGTTCGCGACGGAATGGATTGGGTAGGCTATCATAATTTTGGCTCTGTAGATCCGCAAGTACGGCCGTTATTCCGGACAAAGGTCGTCGGGATTGCAAGAACAGTAAGGTATCTTCCGTATGAAGGACCTTACCCAGCCGAAAAAGGCGATGCCTATACAAAATGGCAAGGCTGGTACTACGGCAATGTTTGCACCTATCCGTGGATGGACGACATTGAAGAAGGCGATTTTTTGGCAATTGACGTCAGCGGCGTTAACGTCGGACTGATTGGCTCCGAAAACTCATTGCGCGCTTTATTAAAAGGCGCTCGCGGTTTCGTTTTTAACGGGTCGGGAATTAGAGACACAGATGAAGTGATTATGCAAAAAATACCGGTTTGGACCTCTTTTATCGCTCAATCAATGGTGCAGTGTAAAATTCAGTTTGATGCGAAAGATATTCCGGTTGCTATCGGTGGCGTTACTATCCGGCCTGGTGACATTATTGTCGCTGATGGCGACGGAGTTATTGCAGTACCAAGAAAAATAGCAGTAGAAGTGGCAAAATATGCCAGCAGGATATTGGATGAGGATAAAGATACCCGTAAAGCATTATATGAAAAGTTGAACTGGGAATTGGACGAATCAGTAAAAAAATAGACAAGCGCCTGTTTTACTCCATTTATGAAATACTCTATTCTTTACCTTTTCATTTTATTCTTATCAGCAGCCTGTACCACCTCTTCAGACTCATCATGGCCTGATGCCAAGCCTCAGGCTCGTCCCGGCGCCCGCTGGTGGTGGTTAGGCAGCGCTGTTGATTCTGCCGGATTGACAGCAAATATGGAAGATTTGCATCAGGCAGGCTTTGGTGCGGTTGAAATCACGCCTATTTACGGTATTGATGGCGCCGAACACCGTCATATCGACTTTCTGTCGCCACGCTGGATGAACATGTACAAACATGTAGTCAAAGAAGGTATTCGCCTTGGCATACAGATTGATATGAACAATGGTACCGGATGGCCATTTGGAGGACCCACGATTGATGTTGAATATGCCGCTACCAAAGTTATTTTTCAGAAATATCCGTTGAAAGGTGGCGACAGGTTTCGGCGGAAAATCATCCCTAATGACCAGAGACAATTACAAGTTGCTACTGTGGCGCTCGTTATGGCTTATGGCCATGGACAAAAAATCGATTTGACCGACAAAATCACTGCTGACAGGATGATTGACTGGACGGCGCCTGAGGGCGACTGGACTGTGTGGGTGGTGTTTAACGGCAAAACACTGCAAAGGGTGAAACGTGCAGCCCCTGGTGGTGAAGGTTTAGTGATGAATCATTATTCACATCATATACTGCATTATTATCTGAGGCGCTTCGACGAGGCATTCAAGTCATCCAAAGCGCGTTGGCCACGCAGTTTTTTTAACGATTCTTACGAAGTGTACGGCGCTGACTGGTCGGAAACTCTCTTTGCAGAATTTCAGCAACGCCGCGGCTACCGGATACAGGACTATATCCCGGAATTGAATCGCGAAGGCGACCCTGATATTTGCGCCCGCGTTGTTTCCGATTACCGTTTGACGCTTGGCGAACTCCTGTTGGATGAGTTTACTGTTCCCTGGACAAAATGGGCTAACCAGCATGGCGTTGTCACCCGCAATCAGGCGCACGGTTCCCCTGGAAATCTCATCGACTTTTACGCTGCCGTTGACATCCCAGAGTGCGAATCGTTTGGACGAACGCTTTTCGATATTCCCGGACTGCGAGTCGACAGTGGCATGAGGCAAAGCGATGCACACCCGTCGATGCTTAAATTTGCATCATCGGCAGCACACATCACGGGAAAGCCCTTTGTTTCGTCAGAAACATTTACCTGGCTCACCGAACATTTCCGTACTTCGCTTTCGCAGATGAAACCCGAACTCGACCAGATGTTTGCGTCGGGCGTTAATCGCATGTTCTACCACGGATCACCCTACTCGCCAAAGGATGTAGCCTGGCCTGGGTGGCTGTTCTACGCTTCGGTGAACATGAACGCCAACAATACCATTTTCAAGGATGTGCGCGGGTTGAACGATTACATCACTCGCACACAGTCGTTCCTGCAATACGGCCGGCCCGACAACGATTTTCTTGTATACCTTCCCATTTGGGACGTGTGGCAGCAGCAAGACGGCCTTTATCTGATGTTCGATATCCATAAAATACAAACGCTGATGCCCTCATTTTTCGATATGGTGGTGGATATTCAAAAACTTGGATTCGATACTGATTATATATCCGACAAGTATCTTGAACAAACCAGCGTAAAAAAAGGAAAAATCAGAACATCCGGAGCGTCGTACAAAGCCATCATCGTACCCAATGTACAGTATATTCCTGTGGAAAGTCTTGCTAAACTTGTGAACTTAGCCAAAGACGGCGCTACGGTGATTTTTGCCGACCGCCTGCCGGACGATGTGCCGGGTCTGAATGAATTGGAAACCCGCCGTGCAAAACTGAATGAAATTTTAACAGGGATACCGGTAACACAACCTTTTTCTGCATTTGATAAAAAACCAGTCGGTAAGGGACAGATTTTTACCGGAACGGATTACAGGCAATTATTGCAGAATACCACGGCCAAAGCAGAAGAATTACCTGTAAAATATGGCGTCAATATTCTGCGTCGTACGCATGATAAAGGGCATCACTATTTTATCGCCATGTTGCAGAACAAGTTCATCGATGATTGGGTAAAATTAGCAGTTGATGTAAAATCGGCTATGATATTCGATCCGTTGACAGGGGAAAGTGGAAAAGCGAATATACGTAAAAACGATGGGCAAACAGAAATATTCCTGCAGTTGGAGCCTGGGCAGTCGTTGATAGTAAAAACATTCACATCAAAAGATGTTGATGTACCCGCATTTGATTTTTATAAAAAAGGTGTTTCGCAGAAAATTAATGGCAATTGGAATTTCTGTTTCACCGATGGAATGCCTGTAATCGATGGAGCATTTACCATGCCTGACGCACCTGTCTCGTGGACTGATTTGGCGAATGACAGTGCAAAAGTATACGCCGGAACAGGCCGTTATACGGTTAATTTCGAGGTGAACGGTGATGCAGACGATTGGCTGCTCGATTTGGGAAATCTTCGTGAAAGCGCCCGCGTGCGTGTCAACGGCCAGGATGCAGGGATTGTTTGGACTTTACCATTTACGGTAAAAATTGGGAAATACTTAAAGCCAGGAATCAACATGCTTGAAGTGGATGTAACCAATCTGCCAGCAAACCGTATCCGCGATTTCGACAAACGCGGTGTCAACTGGCGTATATTTAAGGACATCAATATTGTTAGCGTTTTCTACAGAGATATCCGGTTTGACAGTTGGGAGTTGACACCGTCAGGGCTTACCGGAGCAGTGACGATTATTCCATTGACGAAACTCTAATACGCAGAAGGTTATCTTTTCAAATGTTCAACAATTCAAGCAGTTTTGAATATTGTGAAAAGTCGGGTATCACTATATCAGCACCGGCTTTAATCAAGCGTGTACGTTTTTTTGTATTCAACCCGTAACGTCGCAGTTCGTTGGTAGCCACTCCAACGGTGAGGCCTCCGCGTTTGCGGGTTTCTCTTATTTCTACCGGGCCATCGCCAAATGTGATGACCTGCTGAGAGGCGTCAGCGCCAATTTTATTCAAAATACGATTCAGTACGATTCTTTTTGCTTCAATGTTAACATCGCCCACCGAGCCAAATATTCGACCTTCAAAAAGATAATCATAACCTAAAGTGCTGGCTTCTGCCTTTACATCTTCTTCGTCGGTTCCGCTGGCCAAATACAGTTGAATACCGGCATCATACATTTTTTTCAGAAAAGGGATGGCATTTTTGATGGTCAAATCTTCAAGAGACAGTTCACCGTTTATATACTTGCGCTCCCTGATTCTTACCATTTCCAGCAATTCGTCATTGTATATTTTTTTATAACCAAATTCATCGAGAATTTTTTCTTCCGGCACATACCCAAACTCCCGAACAAGTTCTACCAAACCTTTCATCTGCACGAGCGTTTGGATGCCGGTTGTTTGATCAATAAATTCGTTAACTCTTTCTTCTACTTTTGCCAAAATGTCATTGGAAGCATCTTTGTATTTTTCACCCAAAATGGCTTTTACCATCATAGGAGCCATGATGTTTTCCCAGCCTTCGCGCAAGGTGGATATGGTTCCGTCGTGGTCAAAAATAGCGTATTTGATAATTACTTTTTCTTTCCATTCATTGATGATTTCAATTTCACTGCCGGGTAAATAAGTGGCTTGTCGAATGTTTTCAGCTAAATCAGGAGCGTATATATGTTCTGGATTTACGCCGATACCGAGAATTTCTTCGGGCGTTGCGGTTCCTGTTTGAAACAGTTTCTGAACAGTAACCCCCGCAACATAAGAACCTAAAGTGGCGGCAGTTTTCATATCGTAACCGGCGCCCATTGCGGCTGCAACTCCAGCCAGATAACTGTCGCCGGCGCCAACGGTATCCACCCTCGATAAAATCATCAATCCCGGAATTTCTTCAATTCCTTTTTCATTAATTACCAATGAACCATAACTGCCGCGTGTGACAAACAAAGGTTTCCCAAGCCGTTCGAAAAGCGTTTTGGCAGCGATACAGGTCTCGTCGTATGAAACCGTTTCGGTGGTATCCTTTTTCAATCCGCATAGAATGGCAGCTTCCGAATCGTTCATTTTACGCAGACTGCCTTCATATTGTTCATTGTAATGGCGGCTGTCGGCAATAAATACTTTTTCCGGGAAAAAGGCGATGACCTTTACTAATTTTTCGCGAAAATATGGGGTATGTATTCCCGATAAAACCTGTTCGTTAATGATAACTATATCAATATCAGGAATTAATTTCGATAATTTTTGTAACAACTCGTCAGCCTTCGTATCATCCAACAGGTTAAAATTGCCAAAGTCGATTCTTCCCTCTTCGTCGTCGCCTGCGTATGGTTTTGCGTAAACATGAGTAGACCAGCCCGTATCCTGCGTCAACAGATATTCTGTATGGATACCGGTCATTTGCATGATTTTTTTCATCTCTGTGGCAAAAGGGTCAACGCCCATCACGCCGAAAGCATATATATCGCCAACTCCAAGCGCTGACAGATTATTGGCTACATTCCCGGCACCGCCCAACGAATATTTTTGTGTGCAAATCGGACGTGTCTTTTGTCCCGTTTCAATCGAGATTTCACTTTTCGAATCGTCAATAAACCAATAAGCATCCAAACAAAAATCACCCACAATGGCAATTTTAACCGTGCTGATGCCGGTCAGAATTTTTTCTAACTCTTTCTTTTCCATGTTATAGATAAATCAGGTTTTATTCCTGCTACACAACGTATTCTGTTGATACAGTGTTTCCGCCGCGTCCTGTCCAGTTGGTATGGAAGAACTCGCCGCGGGGTTTGTCGATGCGTTCGTAGGTATGCGCTCCGAAATAGTCGCGCTGAGCTTGCAGCAAATTGGCCGGCAAGCGTTTTGTACGATAAGCATCGAAATAACACAATGCTGATGTAAACGCCGGTACGGGTATTCCGGCATTTAAGGCCCGGGTGACCACGTTGCGCCATCCTTCCTGCGCTTCCATTACTTTTTGCGTGAAATACGGGTCGAGCAGAATGTTGGTAATATCCGGGTTTTTATCGAATGCATCTTTGATTTTGCCGAGAAAAACCGAACGAATGATGCATCCACCGCGCCACATCAGAGCAATACCGCCGTAATTGAGATTCCATTTGTAATCTTCTGAAGCCGAACGCATCAGTGCATAACCCTGTGCATACGACACGATTTTTGAGGCAAGCAACGCAAGACGCAAATCTTCGATAAAGGCGCGGCGATCGCCCTTGAATACAGGTTTCGGGCCGGTCAAAATCTTTGAAGCAGCCACCCGTTCGTCCTTTTGAGCGGAAAGACATCGGGCAAAAACGGATTCGCCAATCAAAGTCAGAGGAATACCCTGGTCGAGAGCAGCCACTGCCGTCCACTTGCCTGTGCCTTTTTGACCGGCGGTATCAAGAATTTTATCTACAATGGCCTCGCCGTCGATATCTTTGTATCCAAGAATATCGCGCGTAATTTCAATCAGGTAACTGTCCAGATCGCTTTTGTTCCATTCAGCAAATACTTCGTGCATATCGTTGGCAGTCATTCCAAGCAGGTCTTTCATCACCTGGTAGGCTTCGCAAATCAATTGCATGTCGCCATATTCGATTCCGTTGTGTACCATTTTCACGAAATGTCCGGCGCCATCACGACCAACCCAGTCGCAACAGGGTGAGCCGTCGGCTACTTTGGCTGCAATCGCCTGGAAAATGGGTTTCACAGCAGGCCATGCTTCCGGCGATCCGCCCGGCATGATGGATGGGCCGAGTAAAGCGCCTTCCTCGCCGCCTGATACGCCAGTACCAATATACAGCAGTCCCTTACTTTCGACATATTTTGTTCGCCGGTTGGTATCGGGGAAGTGTGTGTTTCCGCCATCAATAATGATGTCGCCCGGCTCGAGGTGAGGGATCAGCATTTCGATGAAATCATCCACCGCTTTTCCGGCTTTCACCATCAACATTACTTTGCGCGGACGTTTCAACGAAGCCACTAACTCTTCTATGGTGCTGGCGCCAATTATATTTTTGCCTTTCCCGCGTCCCTGGATAAAATTCTCTACTTTTTCAACCGTACGGTTGTACACACTTGCTGTAAAGCCTTTGCTTTCGATGTTCAAAACGAGGTTTTCGCCCATGACGGCCAAACCTACCAATCCAATATCAGATACTCCTTTCATATTTATTTTATTTTCGATTTTATTATATTTACTTTTTGTTTGATTTCAAATCCTAATGTCTGCAACCTTTCTTCGATTTCAGGTATTTCGTTTTTCAAATCGATAGTAAAGGCTGAAAACTCGCGTCGAACAGGATAATTGCCCCGCTGTTTTTCAAATGTTTCCGGCGACATTCGCAAACGGCCATCATCGTCGTTCACAGGGTAGGTTTGCCAGATGGCTTCGCAAAGGCATTCTTGCAGACTTTTTCCGGTGCAATCAAGTTCGAAACATAACGGCTGTACAGGATCAGGAATTTCCGAAGGACGCCAGTCGATAAGCGGTAACCCGAAAAAGCGGCTCAAAGCCTGTACGCACATGGCAGTACCGTTGGCTTTACCGTCCACTGAATAGCCGGCAATATGAGGTGTGGCAATATTCAGCAACGGCAATAATTCGAGGTTGATATTGGGTTCGTTTTCCCAGACATCAAGCGCTGCCGCTCCAATTTTTCTGTTTTTCAAAGCATTTTTCAAAGCCATATTGTCCACTACTTCGCCTCGCGAACTGTTGATTAATATTGTTCTGTAAGGCAAATGATCGAATGTGGCTTTGTCAAATAAGTGGTAGGTTTGATAAGATCCCGTACAATTTAATGGAACGTGCAGTGTAACAAGGTCGCTCATGCTCAAAACCTCATCTAAAGGTACAAATTGAGCCGGTCCCTCTTTTTCCGCTCTCGGCGGATCATTCAACAACACTTTCATTCCCAGCAGTTCGCCAAGTTGCGCCACCTTAGTCCCAACATTTCCCACACCCACAATACCTAATGTCTTGTCCTCAAACCTGAATCCGAAATGTGTTGACAAAGTAGCCAATACCGATGCAATATATTGATGTACCGATCCGGAATTGCAACCTGGGGCGTTTGTCCAGGTTATTCCGCTGGCTTCGCACCAACCAGTATCAATATGGTCATAACCAATGGTGGCTGTGGCGATGAATTTTACGGAAGTATCTTTCAGTAAGTCTTCATTGCATTTGGTACGCGTGCGTATGATGAGGGCGTCGGCGTTGGTAATATCATGACGGGTGATGTTTGCGCCTGGCAAATAAACAACTTCGGCGTAGGGTTCCAATACGCCATTGATGAACGGTATCTTATCGTCTATAACTATTTTCATTGCGCTGCTTCTGACACAATTTGGCACATCTCATCAAATTTTTCTTCCATGCTTAGCAACAGTTTGAATTGCGCCACCGTGCGTTGCCAGTTATGTTCGGGTGAATGAATCTTATAATACAGGTCGCCGTCTAAATAATCGGCAAAAAAACGCACTGTTTGCATGTAAGTCAACAATTTGGCGCCGAAAGCCAGATTTTCAATTTCCACAGGCAGAAGAAAAGATTTTGCTTTTTCGAGATAACCTTTTGTGTACGCCTCGAAAATCTTCATATCAATTGAAATCCTGTCCAAATCTGTATCATCTTCTTTTCCGGTATTGGCGCCGGTACGCATAAAATCGCCGAAATCACTGAGCACATAACCCGGCATAACCGTATCCAGATCAACTACGCACAATACCTGATTATTGTTGTCAAACAGCACATTATTAACTTTCGTGTCGCAATGGTTGATACGTTTTGGCAGTACACCCTCACAGTGCAGCCGTTCGGCTTTGCACATTTCTTCGGCGCGTTTTTCCAGTTCGTCCACCATATACTGTACTTTCGACAATCGTCCGGCTTTATTGTCTTTCACCGCCTGCCGGAAGGTAGCCAGACGACTTTCCATATTGTGGAAATTCGGAATGGTTTCTACCAACGGTTCACCAGGAAGGTCGGCAAGCATTTTTTGAAAATCGCCGAAAGCGCGACCGGCATACAAGGCCAGTTCGGGTGTGATCCCCTCGTCGTAACTGTGGCTGTCGGGTATAAAATACAGGATACGCCAAAAACTCCCGTCAGAATCCCTGTGATAGAGTTTGCCATCCTTTGCCGGAGCCAAGCGCAAAACACGGTTTTCAACATCTTTTACGCCTGCCGCTGTGAGTTTATTCCTGATGTGATGGGTCACTCGGTGAATGTTTTCCTGTAAAGCGTCTACATTTTTGAAAATGTAGTGATTAATGCGTTGCATCACGTAATCGGGAGTTGATGGCGATTCGGTCATCACCTTGTACGAATCATTAATATGTCCGGCGCCAAGCGGTTTCACCGAACTAACCTTTCCCTGTATATCGAATTGGTCGACAATCACTTTTAATTGTTCTTCCTGCATGTTTGTTTTGGTTTTTTAGTACATTTAGAAAGTGTAAAAAAAGTAAAAAAAAATTGAATGAACAAACTTTTTGGTAATTCACTAAAAAAAGTTTTACTTTGTAATCGAAATATATTGAATGATTACAATATAAAAATGTGTAAAATGATGTTTAGAAAGATAAGTATTGCAGTTGTCCTGGTTCTTGCCACAAGTACCTTATACGGGCAGGTTTTCAGGTTTGGTATTTTATTTGATCCGACGATCACATGGTTGCGGTCGGATATCGACAAGGTTAAAAGAGATAAGGCGCGTATTGGTTTTGATATCGGTATGACAGCCGATTATTTCTTTTCCCGGAATTATGCGTTTGCATCAGGGATTTCGCTTTTCAACATGGGTGGTACGCTACAATACATTGATGGAGTTACTTTGCGTACCAAAGACAAGGATCAAATCATCGATGCAGAGGGAAAAGTGAAGTACATGATTCAGTACGTCAAGATTCCCGTCGCCATGAAGTTTAAAACATCCGAGATAGGACGTCTCACGTATTCCGCCAATCTGGGTTTTGATCCCATGTTCCGGGTATCAACGCGTGTAAACTATTGGGACAAAATTGAGGAACGTTTTGTGAAAAAAGTAAAAGCAAACCAGGAAACTAAATTCTTTAATCTTGGCGTTCATTTTGGTGGAGGTGCACAGTACTCTCTTGGCGGGGATGCCTCGATTTTTGCCGGTTTATCCTTTATGAACTCGTTCTTTGATATTACCAAACGGTCGCGTGACAGGATTACCTCAAACAATTTAGTTATACGAATTGGTGTAATGTTTTAATGATGAATATTCAACAGATCACCGCAATCCTGTTTGATTTCGACGGAGTGATTGCAGACACAGAAAGTGGCCGTTATGAGGCTTATTGCGATATTTTTGAAGAATACGGGTATGATATGCGTAACCGCTGTGAGATGACCGACCTGCTTGGATTCACAGGCGACGGGTTTATGAAAAAATTTTTCCCGGAAATACCTCAGGAGCATGTGAAGGAAATGGTGCGCAAACGGCAAAAACATTACATGGAACATCTCGACAGGTTTTGCAGGCCTTTTCCCGGAATGCAGCAAACCATCGCCGACCTGAAACAAAAAGGTTATTTTCTGGCGCTTACTACGGCCAATGCTACGGCTGTCGCATGGCAGTTACTTCAGGCAACGGGTGTTGCAGAATATTTCGATGCTGTGTGTGGGCGCGAGATTTGCGAAGATCCTGTAACAAAAGTAAAAGATTACAGCCGAGTGCCTGCACAGATCAATAAAACTATTGATGAATGTGTTGTTGTTGAGGATTCGCCTGTAGGAGTAAATGGTGCCAAGCGTGGAGGATTTTGCTGCATCGCCTTCGATCATTACAGAGACCCTGCTATTCAGGAACAGGCTGATGTTGTTGTACATAACTATAATGATTTGAGACGGTTATTTGGATTACCATGGATTTATATAATAAAATAAAAACCTTTTTTAAGGAAAATGATGCGCTGACGGGATTGATAGCCGTCAATGTGGCAGTGTTTGTATTGTATCATTTTGCAGGCCTGTTTCTATATCTTTTTGGAATCAGTTCCCCTAATGGCCATCGTTCCCCATTTGATCAGTGGTTGGCTGTGCCGGCTGACCCTGATTTACTGATCATGCGTCCATGGACGCTGCTTATTTACATGTTTTTTCATCAGGGCATTTTTCACCTTCTGCTCAATATGCTCTGGCTGTACTGGTTTGGCAAGATTTTTCGCATGTATTTTAGCGGGTGGCAGTTGGTGAATGTCTATTTATTTGGCGGATGGGCAGGTGCAATATTGTATGTATTGTCTTACAATTTCTTTCCGGTTTTTGCTGTGGCGAAACATTTTGCGATTCTTCTGGGCGCATCTGCTGGCGTGCTTGGAGTAGTGATGGCTATTGCGTGCTATGTGCCGAAATATACGATCAATTTATTGTTTATAGGACGAGTCCGGCTGATTACCATTGCATTGGTAAGCATAGTGATTGATATTGTTTCTATTTCGAATACCGGTAATGCTGGCGGACATATTGCCCATCTGGGCGGTGCATTTTTCGGATACATTTTTGCTGTCAATATTCATCAAAGAAGAGATATTACAGCATGGTTCGGAAGGTTTTGCTCATGGATCGGCAGTTTCTTCAAGCCGAAACCCAAATTGAAAGTAGCCTACAAACGACCCCCCACCGACGATCGCGAGTACAACCGGCAAAAAAATGAAAACCAGCAGGAAATAGACCGTATTCTCGACAAAATATCCAAAGGAGGCTACGAAAGCCTGACCCGGCAGGAAAAAGAAACATTGTTCAACCAAAAAAGATAAGCACTTCATGAATGATTTATTTGCTAAAAAAGACAATGAATATTTGTCTAAAAAAAACAGGGATATCCTAAAAAAAATTTTTCACATTAGTATGATCGTCATAAATATCTTTGTGGCAGTGTCATTGCTATTGTCGTATTTATGTGTAGTTGTACATCCAATTACAGTATGGTGGATTGGTCTTTTCGGTTTGGCTTACCTGCATTTGTTGGTTGTAAATATTTGTTTTGTGGTTTTTTGGATATTTTCGGATAAAAAGAAAATGTTTGTGCTTTCCACGGCGGTCATTTTAACGGGTTGGCCTCTTCTTGAAAGGAACATACAATTTTTTGGAAAAAAATTACCTGAAAGTGAAAAACAAAATTGGAATCTGAAAGTGATTTCGTTTAATGTGCAGGGATTTACACATAGAGACGCACTTCAACCTGATGGAACATGGATGAATATGTTTGATTTTTTCGACGAAAAAGACGCTGATATCATTTGCATGCAGGAATTTTCAGTCTTTTCATGGAGCGACGAGTTGAACGAAGAAAATGTCCACAAACAGTTCTATAAAACACCCTATTACCATATAGCGATGACTTCATTTGGACCCACCGGAAGACATTACAAATTTGGTATTGCCACATTCAGCAAATATCCCATCATCCGGAAAAAGTTAATTTATTCTGACAGTACCACTAATGCCTGTATGTACAGCGATCTGGTGATAGGAGTCGATACTGTTCGCGTATTTAACATGCACCTGAAATCTGTTGGTTTCCAGAACGACGATAGATTGTTTCTTTATAATATGATAAAAACAGGCTATGGCAAATCGGACGTTCGCGCTGTAAAAAGCATCATCCGGCAACTCAGCCTGGCTGCATTCGAACGGGCGAAACAGGTGGAAATCGTTAATTCGCATATCCAGCAGTCTCCATATCCGGTGATCGTCTGCGGCGATTTTAACGATCCTCCCGTATCCTATTCCTATCAAAAAGTTCGCGGAAACCGGAAAGATGCCTTTATTGAATCAGGGTCGGGATTGAGTAATACTTTCAATATCGGTCGCAAGGCATTCCTGCGAATCGACTTCATCATGTATTCGGATGTTTTTAAGGCATACGACTACGAAAGTCCGCGTGTATTCCTGTCTGATCATTTTCCTGTGATGTGCAGGTTAGTGAAACGGGAAAAGTAAATATAAGACCATTCCGATTATTGTTTCTGGAAAAATTTACAATGTTTTTCATTTCAATGGTATTGATGATTTGAGTTTCGCAAAAGTAATATATTTGCATAAAATTAAAATGAATAAACAGTTATTTTTATAAATTTGCGCCATATCAATAAATCAAAACCAAGATCAATATGAATACAAAAACAACAATTTCAAGACGTAATTTTCTTGCAACATCAGGAGCAGCGCTTGCAGGAAGCGCAATGATCTCCTCTGTAGTCGAGGGTAGAGACGCAGCGCGCCACGTCTCTGCATTTGTCCGTCCTGCAGCAAAAATGAAATTAGCCATGGTAGGTACGGGCAGCCGTGGCACCAGCATGTGGGGCAGAGATTTAATGAAACGCTACCCGGACAGAATCGAGTTCGCAGGGTTGTGTGATACCAACCCCGGCCGTGTAGAAGCTGCTAAAAAAATCATCGGAACCGACTGTCGTACCTACAGCGATCTCAACCATCCAATTCCTGCTTTTGAAAAAATGATCACAGAAACCATGCCCGATTTGGTGATTGTTACCTCCGTTGACGCTACCCACGCCGATTATATTGTGCGGGGTATGGAACTTGGCGTGAACGTGCTTACTGAAAAGCCGATGGTCACCAACGAAAAGCAAATACAGCAAATACTTGACGTAGAAAAAAGAACAGGCAGGAAAACCCGTGTAGGTCACAATGCCCGTTATTCGCCACATACCACTAAACTGTGGGAACTGTTGCGCGCCGGTGAAATTGGCGAAATTACATCAGTTAACTTAAACTGGTATTTGGACACATCGCATGGAGCGGATTATTTCCGCCGCTGGCACGGGCTGATGGAAAAAAGCGGTTCGCTGTTGCTGCACAAAGCCTGCCACCACTTTGACATGTTAAACTATATGATCGACAGTGATCCCGAATCGGTTTATGCTTTAGGTTCACTGGATTTCTACGGCAAAAACGGACCTTTTCGCGCCAAAAACTGCCGAACCTGTCCGCATACTCGCGATTGTAAATTCTATCTGCAATTGGAACGTCCTGCAATGTCAGAAGAAATGAAAAGCGCTGCAGGCGTAAGCAATGCAATGGAAAGCGAAAATATCTTCAGGAGGCTTTACATCAATTGCGAACATTACGACGGTTACTTTCGTGACGGATGTCTTTTCAGGAATGAAATCAATATTTTCGATAAAATGGCAGCCACCATCAAATATGCCAACGGCGTGCAGGTTGCCTACTCGCTCACAGCCTATTCGCCGTATGAAGGCTACCGCATAGCATTCAACGGCACCAAAGGACGCATAGATGCATGGATTCAGAGTTCCAACCCGACGAATGACGTGAATTACAGCGAAATCGTTCTGTTTAAAAATTTCTCGCGTCGCCAGTACATTCCAATATCTTCGATTGAGGGATCACATGAAGGCAGCGATGACTTTCTGCGCGATCAGATTTTTATCCCCGGCACTCCCGATCCTTTCAAACAGTGTGCCGGCACTCGCGACGGAGCCTTATCCTGTCTGATTGGGATTGCAGCGCGCAACAGCATTGCTTCGGGGCAGGCTGTGAAAATCGGCGATTTGACGACCATCAAACCGCAGGCTCAAAAAGAATACCAGCGTGATATATTAAACATGTAAGAAAAAAACATCATGACAAAAATATCTGTAACACTTGTTTTGTTGCTCATTACCTTGAGCGCTTGCGTTCAAAAACAAAACCAAATTTCGAATAAACAGGCCACACGTCAGCATTCTCCCTATCTGCTTCAGCGGGATACGCTCGACAATGGTTTTTCCAAAGGCTGGATGCCTCATTTTCTGCCCAGTGAGGAATACTGGATTGATATGCATGTCCACCTGAGCAATGTAAAAAATGCAGATGAACTGACAAGTCTCCTCGACGAGTGGTTCTCACGGCTTGACGCTTACCGTCTCGGAAAGATTGTAGCCATTGTCAATCAGGACAATCAATTTGAACTGTTCGATGCGTTTTCAAAAAATGACTCTCGCTTTGCGTGGATGTACTGGCCTGATATCGATGCGCCGTCGGTAGCAAAGGTGAGAGAAGCAGTCAGTCATGGCGCCTGTGCGCTCAAATTGCACAACTCCCCAATAATGGAGGGCAATGCGCCGCGTGATGTTTATCAAAGCGACGAGTGGCAGGCGATACTTTCTTATGCCGAATCCGCAGAAATTCCTGTATTATGGCACGTTACCCAGCGCCACAGTTATTCGCCGTATCATGGCGGAGGATTGAATGCCTACTGGAAAAATGGCTGGGCAAAGGGTGTAAACTTTACCAACGAAGACCTGCTTCAGGATGTGCTGGCACAAATGAAACGGTATCCCAACCTGACAGTTATCGGCGCACATCAATTACACGTAGGAGTCGACCGTCTGTCTGCGCTTTTCAAAGAGTACAAAAACCTGTATATCGACTCAAGTTGTGGCATGTACCTTAGGTGGGCTGATGAGTTTATCGAGGAAGATCGCCTGCTTCTGCGCGATTTCGTGGAAACATGGTCAGAACGTATTGTATTCGGAACCGATGCCGCCCTTTTTCCCGGTAATGTTGACGAGTATGCCATTCAGGGTTATCTGTGCCATCCGCGTTTCATGTTAAAACTGGGACTTAACAACAACGCACTGCAGGATGTATCATGGCGTACGGCGATGCAGTTACTCAAATTGAAATCTGTAAGCTCTGCCCGGCGTGGAAATGTCAGACCGTAAAAACAATGAACAATTAGCAATTAAAACCATGAAAAAACTGTTTGTATGTATTACATTAGCTGTTTTAGGCGCCTGTGTCGTTTCTGCGCAGCAGCTTCCTCCTTTGCCGGTAATGCTGACCGTCAAAGCAATTCAGAAAACAGATGATAATGAATCAAAATCTGTTTTAGACAATCAGGATAATATTATCCGTGTGAATGCCAATACATTCGAAGATGTACTGCAAACGCTGTCAAAGGACAGGATGATCCGTTATTATCCCGATGCGGTATATATGGAGCAGATACGCGAAATGAATCCGCACATCGCCGGTAAAAATATCTTCGAAGCAGGTGTTTTTGTTGTTCCGCAAACGTTCGAAAGCAAATCTGATCCGCTCTACGGGATGAATTATGGAGCCAGAGAGCAGCATATACGCCCCGAAGCGGAGGGAGCGGAGCATTTGCAGAAACTGCTTGCTTCATGTCCCAATCTGGCTCAATGGGAAGAAAGGAAAAAAATGTTGCGCAAAAATATTCTTCGTCAGATACAGCTTGATCCTTTGCCTCAAAAGAACCCTCTGAACCCGGTGTACAGCAAAACAAGACGGTACAGGGATTACACTGTAACGAACGTAGCCCTGGAAACCCTACCCGAATACTGGATATATGGTTCATTGTACCAGCCCGTTAACGCAAAGGGCAAAACGCCTGCCCTGCTTTCGCCGCACGGGCATTTCGGAAGTAACGAAAATTTTCTGACTGACCGTGGCCGTTTTCGTCCCGATATGCAGTACCGTTGTGCAATGCTGGCACGGATAGGCGTCACTGTTTTCAGCTACGAAATGTTTGCCTATGGCGGAGAAGCGTCGTTACAGATTCCTTCTCGGGAACATCACACACCTTTGGCGCTCACCATGCAACTATGGAACAGTATAAGAATTACTGATTTTATTTGCTCGCTCGAAACTGTTGATTCATCGAAAATCGGCATCACGGGCGCTTCGGGCGGAGGTACGCAAACGTTCCTGCTTGCGGCTGTCGATCCACGCATCACGTTCAGCATACCGGCAGTGATGGTTTCAGCGCATTTTTACGGAGGTTGCGCCTGCGAAAGCGGATTGCCCATACACCAGACACATTGCGGGCTGAATACCAACAACGTAGAAATAGCAGCGATGATGGCGCCGCGTCCGCAATTGCTGATTTCTATCGGAACGGACTGGTCGAAGAACACACCGGAAGTAGAATTGCCTTATTTAAAGAAAGTATACGGTTTGTACGGCAGCGCAAATAATGTAGAAAACGTACATATTCCCAATGAAGAGCATAACTACGGTTATACCAAACGCGAAGCGTTGTACAATTTTGTCACCCGTATCTGCGGAATTGATGATGGCAAGTTTAAAGACGCGCAGGGACGTTACATCGAAAAGGACGTTACGATTGAGGCGCCTGATAATTTGCTGGTGTTCGGAAATGGAAGAGTGGTCAACGGATATTATGTTTTGCAACCGGTAAAAACCCGTCCGTTAATGCCGGCAACAGGAATACGCAGTGCAGATGATTTGATGAATGTATTAAAACAACAACAAAGTTTATCATCTAATCAATATTAATAATAAAACAGATGAAAATAAGTATTTTAGAAAATCCTGCCGAACTTGGTAAAGTTGCGGCACAGTACAGTGCGGAAATCATCAACGAAGCGATTGCCCGCAAAGGAAAAGCGCGTATTGTCCTTTCAACGGGAGCGTCGCAGTTTGATACCATCAAAGCCCTCACCGAATCGGATATCGATTGGAGCAAGGTGGAAATGTTCCATTTAGACGAATACATCGGTCTTCCGGAAACGCATCCTGCAAGTTTTCGAAAGTATTTGAAAGAACGTTTTTTGAGTAATGTCAACATCCAGAAGGCTTATCTCGTGGATGGCGAAGACGACCCGCAAAAGGTAATCGCCTACCTGACCGCCGAAATCCGCAAAGAACCCATCGACCTCGGTTTGATTGGCATCGGCGAAAATGCGCATGTAGCCTTCAACGACCCGCCTGCCGATTTTGGTACAGAAGAAGCATATATCTGCGTGACCTTGAACGATACTTGCAAACAGCAGCAAGTGCGCGAGGGTTGGTTTGCAACAGTCGACGACGTTCCGAAAATTGCCATTTCGATGACAGTGCACCAAATCATGCAGTGCCGCCGCATCGTTTCCTGCGTTCCGTATGCCGTGAAAGCAAAAGCAATAAAAGATACGCTGGAAAACCGGTTGACGAACATGGTTCCTGCTACCATGCTGAAAAAACATCCTGAATGGATGCTGTTTTTGGATAAGGATTCGGCAGGGATGATGGATGGTGGGAAATGTTGATCATTTTTCTCAAAATGTTTTGGAGATTATTTTTTTGAATTATCTTTGCAGCGTGAAATTTGATTTCGCAGGATAATGATAAAAAGTATCCCCTGAGTAAGTTAGTAACCAAATAAAAACTCACGTGATGAATCAAGTATAATCCATGCTGGGCAAAAATGATT
>Ga0209737_10000509_pt1 | contig 31441 bp, 22 predicted proteins | sample TergutCu122P3_FD_187284 | JGI IMG/M metagenome (GOLD analysis project Ga0209737, IMG submission 187284) | Cubitermes ugandensis P3 segment gut microbial communities from Kakamega Forest, Kenya - Cu122 P3 (SPAdes) (version 2) | ecosystem: Host-associated > Arthropoda: Insects > Digestive system... | reverse complement strand
CATCCACAAGCAATGCGCACCCCTCCGTCGAAGCCTCCCTCTCTGAGGGAGGTGGCGCAAAGCGCCGGAGGGTGCCCGCCGCCACCTCCCCTGAAGGGGAGGCTTGTAGGGGGTGTGGGGGAACTGGTTCCCCCACAAAAAACTCAACGCTTCATGGCGACCCAGATGGCGTTGAGGGCGGCGGGGGTCATGCTGGGGATGCGGCTGGCTTCGGAGAAGTTTCGTGGTTGTGTGGCTTTGAGTTTGGCGAGTGCTTCGGTGGTGAGGCCGTGGACGGCGTCGTAGTTGAAGTTGGGGGGGATGAGGCGGTTTTCGAGGGTGACGAAGGCTTCGATGCGGCTTGTTTCGCGGCGGATGTAGCCATCGAATTTGGCCTGGATTTCAACGCTTCGGCGCACGGCTGGTGGGAAGGCTGCGAGGGTGGGGTTGGCGCGTGCGAGGAGATCGAGGGTGACTTCGGGCATTTTGATGAGTTGGGCGAGGGTGCCGTGGGTGGGGACGAGGTGTTGTTCGTCTTCTGTGAGTTGGGTGCGGTCAAGTGACGCAGCTTTGTTGTCTTGCAGCCACTGGGTGAGGGTTTCGATGTGTTCTTTTTTTCGCCGGAAGGTTTCGTAGTCGGTGTCGGTGAGGAGTTTTCGCTGGTGTCCGTAGTCTGAGAGGCGCAGATCGGCGTTGTCTTCGCGAAGCGAGAGGCGGAATTCGGCGCGGCTTGTGAACATGCGGTAGGGTTCGTCGACGCCTCGCATGATGAGGTCGTCGATCATGACGCCGATGTAGGCTTCGTCGCGGCGCAGGATGAAGGGATCTTTTTGCTGGAGGAAGGCGGCGGCGTTGAGTCCGGCCATGAGCCCCTGGGCGGCGGCTTCTTCGTAGCCGCTGGTGCCGTTGATTTGGCCTGCGACGAAGAGGGAGGGCAGTGTGCGCAGGGCCATATTGAAGGACATTTGGCCGCTGGCCAGGGCGTCGTATTCGACGGCGTAGGCCGGGCGCGTGACGTGGGCGCGTTCGAAACCGGGGATGCTGTGCAGGAAGGCCAGCTGTATGTCGAAGGGCAGCGACGAGGAGATGCCTGCTGGGTAGACTTCGTCGGTGTCGAGTCCCATGGGTTCGATGAATATCTGGTGGTGTGCCTTGTCAGCGAAGCGATAGATTTTGTCTTCGATGCTTGGGCAGTAGCGCGCGCCGATGCCCTGGATCTGGCCGTTGAAAAGGGGAGAGCGCTCGCGCGCCTCGTGGATAATGGCGTGGGTTTGAGGCGTCGTGCTGGCAATGTGGCAGGGGCGCTGTGGGAGCATGGGGCCCATTTCGTAGAAGCTGAGCCGGGTGATGTCGTCGTCGCCGGGTTGCTCGGTGAACTGCATATAGTCGAGGGAGTGTGCCGAAAGGCGCGCGGGTGTGCCGGTTTTGAGCCGCATGAAACGCACGCCCGAGCGGGCGAGGTGATCGCTGAGCCGTTCGGAGACACCGTCGGCCGAGCGGCCTGCTTCGAAACGGTATTCGCCGATATGGCAGATGCCGCGCATGAACGTGCCCGTACAGAGAACCACGGTGCGTGCGTGGTAGACGATGTTGCCAGACACCAGGACGCCCGTGACGGCACCATTTTCGATGAGGATGTCTTCGACTTTGGCTTCGGCAAGGGCAATGTTTGGGTGACTCGAAAGCCGGCGCAGCATTTCGCGGCAGTACAGGGCGACGTCGCATTGCACGCGCGAGGAGCGCACGGCCGGACCCTTGCTTGCATTGAGCGTACGATATTGGATGGCGCTGGCATCGGCGATGCGCGCCATGAGCCCTCCCAAGGCATCGATTTCTTTGGTCAGGTGGCCCTTGGCGATGCCTCCGATGGAGGGGTTACAGCTCATTTGGGCGATGCGGTCGAGACTCAGGGCGATGAGCAGGACGCGGCAGCCGGATTGAGCCAGTGCCCAGGCTGCTTCGCAGCCCGCATGTCCACCGCCCACGACGATGGCATCGTAGGAGAGGGGATAGTGAATGGTCGTTGACATGGTTGAGGGAAATTTGCGGTTAGGGTGAGGACGAAAGATCGGCGGCCTGAAGAACACGCTGCGAGAGATCGCGGCGAAATGCCTGCATTTCTGGCGATTGGCAAGTTTCTGTCGCCACGTCGAGTGCGAGGCTGGCCGTGTAGATGCGTCGTGCCTCTTTAGAAGAAGATGCGCCGTGATTGGCGGCGGCGTTTTGAAACGACGACGCATGCCGATCGAGATAGTCGCGCAGAGAGCGGCCAAGGGCGTCGCAATCGTTGCGCTGGGCCTGCGCAATGGCGGTCATATTTTCGAAATGCTCCACCAGCACATCGGTCGACGACTGGCACCCCATCAAACCCAAACACAGTCCAAGCAGCAGGCGGATTTTTTTTGTGGGGGAACTTGTTCCCCCACACCCCCTGCAATGCTGCGCATTGCTTGTGGGTGAAGTGGCAGAGAGCTTCGTTTGAGGCCACATACCTCGCATTGCGAGCGGCGAAAAAACAATTCCGGAGAGCCTTCCCTGAAAGGGGAGGCGGCGGCGAAGCCGACGGAGGGGTTCGCGCATTGCTTGTAGGAGAAGTGGCAGAGATCGGCGACATCGGCTCATCATGCGTTTTCCTCGAAAAAACCTTCCTGATCGGCGTCGTAATGCGGCGCAATGTCGATGGGGATATCGTGAAGCTGGGTCAGGCGCGACAGCAGAGCGGCATCCAGGACGGCGTAGCGTGCCAAAAAGTCTGCTGCTTTGGCTGCATCGCCTTCGTATTCGAGGTTCATGACGATGGCGACGAGGTCGGCGATGGCACCAGGCAAGATGCTGTAGTCGTAATTGAAAAGCCCCTCGGCATCACAGACAATGCCGCCGCGTTCGAGCAGGAAATTGAGCTGGATGGCGTTAGCTCGGGCATGTGCTTGATTCAGGCCAAATCGCATGGAACGGAAAAAACCTGCAATCATCGTCGCATATGTCTGGCGAAGCTCTGCTTCGCTCAACTCTCCTTGCTCGAATTGCCAGTGCGCAAGGAAGTTTGCCGTCGCATCGGCTTTGCATTCCTCAATTGGGGCATACGACTCGGCCAGGTGGTGCTGGATGGAGTAGGTCGAAGATTGGACGGCTTTGGGCCCCAAGCTGTGTGCCGTTTCATGCAGAATGGTATGCCGGAAGAAGGCCGAAAAACTGACATCTGAGAGGATACCCGGGGCAACAAAACGTTCGGCGATGGGCTTGAGAATAGCGCCGAATTTGGCCTCCTGGACGTTTCGCATCATGACTTTTTTCGTGCCATAGCGTCGAATCACCTCGGGGTCATTCGGCAGAACAAAGGCCAGTGTTTGGACGCCATAGCGTGCTTCGCCAGCGGTTGTTAGCAAATTCATGACCAAAAAGGGCGAGGGATCGTGTTCGGTTTGGGTCGCCTTGAGGGCGTCGTCGATGGGGAGGGCTTGCTGCATTTGCGGCAACAGACCAGAAAGCGTTTTAAGACGGGCCGTTTCCCCGGCATCGCGATAACCGATAAAGGCTTCGAAAGCTGCCTTGTAGCCAAAGAGCTTGTCCTCGTAGGTTTCATAAGGTCCAAAGACGAATTCGATATTTGTGCCTTCGAGGGCGATCCAGGCGGCATCGCTTTCGGCGTAATCGTTCGTGCCAAGGGCTTTGGCTCGGGCATTGAGGTAGTGTTTGAGAGAGGCGCTGGTGGTGTGCTCTGCAGCCGTTTGCAGAAGCTCCGCCGCCTGTTCGAGCTCGTGCGCATAGGCCTTGCTATAGGGGATGGCCCGAAGTTCATTGTCCTGACGGCGGATGATCGTGCAACAGCTCAGGAAATCCGCTTCGTCCTGAGGGTGCGCCGCGATCCATGCCCGAAACTCTTCCTGCGTGATGTCGGAAGGATAAAACCCCGCACCAGGCGGTTTTTCGATACTGCCGTAAAAAGGCTTCTCGGCGTCGAGGCGATCCCAGGGGCCACCCATGATGCGGTAACTGTCGATGAGCTTGCGCTGCCCCGTATCCTCGATTTCCTGCTTAAACTGCGGATTAAGAGGCGACACCTGACGAAGGTAAACATCATCCAGGCGCTTGGCGGCCTGCACCAGATAGGACAACACCACGCGATCTTCAGGGCTAATACTCGAAATATCAGCGCTCAGGTGTATGGGCGCAAACTTATCACACGCATGCATCATTCTTTCTTTTCTCCTGTTTTTTATGTGGGGGAAAGCTGTCCCCCTCTTTGAGGGGGATGTCGGCATCTTCCTCAGAATGAGGAAGTGTTTGCCGACAGGGGGAGACCCCCACACCCCCTGCAATGCTGCGCATTGCCTGTGGATGGGAAGCGGAATATATCATTTTGGCCAAAATTGTCGTCTTTTGTGCCGATTTTCCACTTGCGAAGGCGAGGGAGTCTTAGAGGGCACAAACCACAATACTATAAAACCGGGTGGGCCTTAGCGCCACAGAAAACAGCCCAATAAAACCGAGTTATTGCCAACTTTTTCAGCTTAGAACGTTTTCAGTTTAGGTGATTTAACGCGACGCAGCCAACACAAGCAGACTGTGTTTCTTTTGGTGCCATGCGAGGTATGTAGCCACAAACGATACACTTCGCACTCACCCACAGGCGATACGTGCACCCCTCCGTCGGCTTCGCCACCACCTCCCCTGAAAGGGGAGGCACGCAGGGGGTGTGGGGGAACTCGTTCCCCCACGTAAAAAACTAAAAAAGCCGGCGCGGCCGTAAGGCTGCGCCGGCTTTTTACGCATGGCGTGCCATGCTAGGGTTTAGTCATTGTCGAGTTCGCTGAGTTTGTCCTGGAGCAAATCGCCCAAATGTGCCGTCGAAGATGCATCGTTGTCGATGTATTGACGCAGGCGGCCCGTTTCGTTGTTGCGGACGAACTGTTTGATCGAAAGGGCAATCTTGCGCTCGGAAGGATCCACGCTGATGACCTCTGCGCGATGCACTTCGCCCACCTGCACAACCTGCGCAGGTTCGTCGACGCGATCCCGGCTAAGTTCACTGATGTGGATAAGTCCTTCGACGCCCTCATCAATGCTGGCAAATGCACCAAACTCCGTGATCTTCGTGATCTTGCAGTCGACCACTGACCCAGGGGGATAACGATCGGGAAGCGATTCCCAGGGATCCGCCGTCAGCTGCTTGATGCCAAGGCTGAAACGCTCGTTTTCAACGTCGATGTTCAGCACAACCGCCTCGACCTCATCGCCGCGCTTGTAAATCTCGGCCGGGTTGCGCACTTTCTGCGTCCAGCTGATGTCGGAGACATGGACAAGACCGTCGATGCCATCCTCGACGCCGATGAAAAGACCAAAGTCTGTGATGTTGCGAATCTTGCCAACGATGCAGGTACCCACGGGATACTTCTCTTCGAGCAATTCCCAGGGATTGGGCTCCGTCTGCTTCATGCCAAGGCTGATCTTCTTGGCATCGGTGTCGAGGCTCAGCACGACGACATCGATCACATCGCCAACATTCACCACGCGGCTGGGATGTTTTACGCGACGCGTCCAGCTCATCTCGCTGATGTGAATGAGACCCTCAATGCCTTCCTCAAGCTCGACGAATGCACCGTAATCAATGAGGCTAACCACGCGGCCCAGAGAACGGATGCCCGACGGATAACGATCCGCCGCATGTTCCCACGGATCTGGCGCAAGCTGCTTGTAACCAAGGCTCACGCGCTCGTTGTCCGGCGTGAACTTCAAAACCTTGACCTTGATCTCGTCGCCAATCTGAACCACCTCATTGGGATGATTCACACGGCCCCAGCTCATGTCGGTGATGTGGAGCAACCCGTCGATGCCGCCCAGGTCGACGAACGCACCGTACTCGGTGATATTCTTCACGATACCATCCAAAATGGCGCCTTCCTGCAAACGCTCAAGTGTCTGGCTCTTAAGAACCGCACGCTCTTTCTCCAGCAGCGCTCGGCGCGACAAAACAATATTGCCTCGCTTTTTGTTGAACTTGATAATCTTGAAACGGAACTCGTGGCCAACGAATTTGTCCAGATTCCGCGTGGGGCGAAGCTCGACCTGGCTGCCCGGCAAAAAGGCACGAACCCCAATGTCAACTGCCAAACCACCCTTCACGCGGCCAATGATCTTGCCCTCAATGATATCATCGCGATCCGCAATCTTGGAAATCTCTTCCCAAATCATGAGCTTGTCGGCTTCCTTCTTGCTCAGAACACACAGACCGTTCTCGTTCTCAGTCGCTTCGATCAGAACATCGACCATGTCGCCGATCTGGACATTAAACGAACCATCGGGTGCGACGAACTCAGACTTCGACACCTGGCCCTCAGACTTAAAACCAATGTCGACAACGACAAAGTCACCCACGAAGTCTACCACGCGGCCGCTCACAATTTCGCCCTCGCGTACGGAAGTCTGATCCTTCTCGTACTCGGCAAGCAACGCCTCAAAACTCTCCATCTCGTGTTCGAAAGACATGAAAACACCCAACTAAAATAAGATCATTGTCACGGCTACAAAGGCCACCCATCGGCATGCCGGCATCCGCCGAACACACTCGCCAATGGGACGCGCGCACCTATCCCATTTTGTGGAAATTGTCAATGCAATCGTAAGAACATACAGGCGAATCGCTTGAATGAGGCGTTGGCTTTTGAATCTCAACTATTAGCTACTAGCTACGAGCTCAAGCTCAAGCTCAAAGCTCAATCTTTTGGAGGTTTTGCAATTAGAGGCGCCCGCTATTGCCCGGCCTGTGAGGCCGGGCAATACGCGGTGCGGGCGCGGCTATCTGGCGAAGCGCAGATACGCCGCGCCTTTTATGTGCAGGGCTGCCGCAAGCGGCAGGCAGACCCTGTCACAGACTATTGGCCGGATGTCTTTTGCAGAACCTCCGCCCAGGATGGACTGGGCGCAAAGCTACTCTGAATTTGCGACCACATCTGTGGGCGGGCTACCGTCGGATATAAGATAACGGCAGCGTTAATTTTGTCACGTTCTGTTTCTAACAGTTTGAGAGTTTGAGTAATTTGTCCAACGGAAAGACAAGTGTTTGAAGCCACAAGCGATGACAACATGGCGGGTCTGACATCGCTTGAAGTCATCTCCAAAGCCTCCAGGAAGCTAGTTTTGAACGATCTGGCATCCATGGGTTCACATCGTGTTTGGTTCGTGTTGGGATTTCTGCCTGTGTTTTGTACTCCTCGCTCAAGAACCTCCGCCCAAGATGGACTTGGCGCAAAACTGCTTTGGAGCTGCCGCCACGTATTTTGGTTGGCTATCGTCGGATACAAGATAACGGCAGCGTTAATTTTGTCTTGCTCTGCTCCAAACAGTTCGAGAACTTTGGCAATTTGATTGAAAGAAAGACAAGTGCTTGAAGTCACAAGCGATGACAACGCGGCGAGTCTGGCTTCGCGTGAGGTTGCCTCCAAAGCCTCCAGGAAGTCAGTTCTGAACGAGCTGTGCGCCATGAAAGTGCATAGTCTTTGGTTCGTATTGGTATTTCTGCTTGCGCCCTGAGATGCGTTTTGTACGCCGCGAGCTTCAAACCTTTGAGCGTTCTCCTGCCTTCGAGCTTCGTTCTCCTGCCTTCGAGCTTCGTTCTCCTGCCTTCGAGCTTCGTTCTCCTGAGTCCTTTCCTGCCTTCGAGCTTCGAGTTCCTGAGTCCTTTCCTGCCTTCGAGCTTCGAGTTCCTGAGTCCTTTCCTGCCTTCGAGCTTCGGATTTCTGAGCATTCTCCTGCCTTTGCGCCATCATTCTCTGAGCCTGCGACCAGTCTGCGTCGGAAGCAAAGACTCGCCTGAGCTCGGGTAAGTTTTCTGGATCCTTGGCAACAAAGTGTAAGTTGGCGGCTAGATCTATTCTGTCAGAAGTTTTTTCGATTGTGGAGAGTATTTGGGCTATTTGTTCGACGGAGAGGCAGTGATTCGTGCGCCTGAAAAACATGGCCATGTCGACCCTGTAACGGTCTAACGTTTGACCGGATATGAGCGCGTAGTGGGCATCGAAACTGGCCTGATCCAAACTTCGACATGGCCCCTGGGGTGCTGGCTGCGCTACCGCTTTGGACGTCGAAAAAAAGCTGCTGCCAAGGGCGGAAACCAGGCAAAACGTCGCCCAAAAAACAGATTTAGATCGCATTGAACTTCCTCCCATCGGTGTGTTGAAACCATACAGATAAGATCAAAAACACATGACTTAAGGACAAGTCCCAAGAAGGAATAGCACATATGTGGTTTGAGGGCACTTGTTTTTGGCGTGAATTATTTGTCGATGGTTGTCTGGCGGATTTTTGAAAGAATAGTCGTTATAGTAATTTTCGGGTTGAGTCCAATTCTGTAGAAAAAGACGCATCTTGTGTGCCAACACATTGGATTATGCCTGGCATGCGACAAAAAAAAGATGGCACATCATGTGCCATCTTCAGTCGGGGGTGTGGCATTTTTAAAAAGCAAGCTGCCACACTTTGCAATGGGCTAATCGCCGACTGTCTGCTCTACAACATTTTGCCAGTGCATTTGGTGAGTAAAGGCGTTTGAGAGCTGAAACCAGTTCTGTTTATCGGAGGTGATGGGATACAGGATGACGGCCATTTCTTCTTTTTTGTTGTCGAAAGTGAGCAGTCCAAGAAGTTTGACGATTTGGTCTGTGCTGAAGCAGGCGCCCGATTTGGCGCTCATTTTGGCCAGATCGACTTTGTGCTCGTCAAAACTCTTTGCTTTCATGGTGTCGTAGTACTTGCCAAAATCGACGATGCCCATGGCATAGCACCCACCGCGGCCACCGCCACCGCCACCGCCATGCTGATGACCGCCGCCGCCATGGTGAGTGACGACTGTCTGCTGCTGGAAGCCGCTGTCGTATATCTGAGTGTCCATCATGCCTGTACCGCTTATGGAGACTGAGACGCTGATCACTTCGCCATCGGGGCCGACGACGGTAGCCGAAGATCCGTACGGTCCGGCCTCTGCCACGCCGTAGGTTCCACCGGCGGAACTCGTCACAACTGTTTGTTCTCCGTAATAGGGCTCCTGGTAGGATTCCTGATATCCTGCGCTTGTATAAGCATCCGGTGAGCTGGAAAAGAAAGCACACGAGACCGAGGCAAACGCCAAAGCTACCAGTGCAGCAAATACTGATTTCGACTTCATCATTTTCACTTCCTTACACACAGTGTTGTTGTTCATGTCACCCACAAAACGTCAAACTAACGCCTTTGAGTTTGGACTGTTGGGAATCTTTGCATTTTATATGCCAACAGTCAATTCGTCAATGGTAAGGATGAGGCAGTGAAAATGCTCTCGCTGAGACAGTCCAGGCGTGTTGACAGCCAATATGATGCGTACGCGTATTTGGCCTTGTGGGCCAAATAGCGGACGCCGCAGCCCGTATTTGGCCACAGGCCAAATAGGGCGCGCAGAAAAAAGAACCGCAGAAGTTAATCGTAGAATTTGACGGGATCTTCGATACGGTAGAGATTTTTCAACACTTCGTTGAAGTAATCCGGGAGGTAGTGCGTCCATACCTTGATGGCGCATTCTTTGAGCTCTGCGCTTGGGTATGAGGCAAATTCGAAGATATACTGGACGATATATTCGATATTTTTGGCGAGTTGTCCGGTGTATTCCTGTTTATTGCGCTGGGTGGTGATGCGTGTTTCGTGCATGGATTTTCCGATTTCGGATTCGAGCAGGTCTTTGAAGGAGGCATAGATGATTTCGATATAGACTTCGTCTTCGCCGCTAAGGACGAAGTTTTCGAATTCTTTCTGAACATCGCCTTTCCAGACGCCGCGGTTTTGCATGCTTCGGATGAGTCGTGGATCGATGGGTTCACGTATGAGGATATTTTTTTGTGGTCTGGCGCGGATGACGAGATTGGTGGCGTTGTAGTTTTCGCCGCGGTGGGGTTCGACTTCGAAGATGTCGCATCGGGTTCGCGTTTCGAGGTAGTGGAAGAGTTTTTTTTCGTCACCGGGTTCGATGATGACCTTTAGTCCGGCGACGTCGTTGATGCTGGGTGCGCTGATTTTTGGCAAATGGATGCCTTCGCGCATATCCTGGACGATGCGTTCTTCGGCGCGCTCAAACTCGTGGATCATTTCGGACTTGCTTGTGAGGAGCTGCGTGCGCGGGATGCCGAGCTGTGTGGCGCGCATGTCGGCATAGTGTTCAGCGCGGCGTTTAATGGCGCTGAAGATCATGTCGATGATGCGCCGGGCGGATTTTTCGGCCAGACGCCGGGCGCGTTTGATGCGCTGGGAACCGACGAGCCGGTGCTGGTCGCCGCAGCCTGCGAAGTAGAGTTTTCCATGGATGGGGGTTTCGATAAAAAAACATTCGCGTCTTGCGAGGTAGTCTCGCATGAGCTCATCAATGTGTTCGTCGTGGTAGTGCGGGTAGCTGACGAGGGCGTCTTTGAGTTCTGCTTTTGTTTGGATGGGCACTTCGACGGGCCGGGAGCCTGCGAGGGCTGAGAAGAGCTGCTTTGCCCAGAGTCCGAGGTAGCGGTTCACATATATATTGTTAAAGTGGATGAGTTTGGTGACGCGTTCCGGGTCATCTGCTTTGACCTGACCGTGCAGCCAGCGCCAAAAGACGTCTTCCAGTTCGGCTCGATGGATATAGCTTCCGACAGTGATCATGTTGGTTCTCTGTGTTTATTTGAGCGTTTGGTAGCGCGGCTGCAGGGCGAGTTCGATGCGCGAGTTTGGCGTGGCGCGGGTTCCGCGTTCGGGCCATTGGCTGGAGACAAAGCCGTAGCCCTGCAGGTCGATGGCGAGGCAGAATTGCGTGGCGAGCCTGAGTGCTGCGGAGGATGACAGACCGATGAAGTCCGGCACCTGGATGTCATGGTGGCAGGTTGGCTGACCGTTCCAGTGGGTTGTTTCTTCGAGATCCTCGCGCGCGTGCAGTGTGTTGTGGGTGGGGAGATTAGACAGTGCCTGGAGCTCGAAAGGATCGAGTTTGCCGCTCATGACGCTCTCCGGGAAGACGCCTCGGTAGGGCAGAACCTGGGTGACGATTTCTGAAAAGACGGGTGCGGCCACGAGTCCGCCGGTATGGCCTCGCTTGGGTTCGTCGATGAGCACGACGACGACGATGTCTGGATTGTGAATGGGGGCGATGCCTACGAAATTCCCCATGTATTTGTTGCCATAGGCGCGTGTTCTCGGATCGACTTTTTGTGCAGTCCCCGTTTTTCCGCCCACACGATAGCCTGCCACCCAGGCGCGCAGCCCCGTCCCCTCTGTTGTCACTCGCTCCATGGCCTGCCGGACGGTAACCGCCGTGGCAGGCGAGACCACCTGATCTTGTTCGACGGGGCCGTTTTGGAGGATGATATTGCCATGATGGTCGCGGATCTCGCGAATGAGCCAGGGCTGCATCCGTTTGCCGTCATTGGCGATGGCCGAGACGGCAACGGCCATCTGAATGGGCGAGACACTGATGCCGTGCCCAAAGGCAATGTTGGCAAACTGGATTTCAGCCCATCGCCTTGGTTCGGTGAGGATTCCCGCCGACTCACCCGCGATGTTGATGCCCGTTCTCTGCCCAAAACCGAATTTTCGAAGATAATTGTGGAATCCCTCGCGTCCTACTTTTTGGGCCAGATGGTAGGCGCCGATGTTCGATGACTGGACAACGACTGTTTCGGCCGTCATGTCGGCGATGGTGTGCGTGTCGGAGATGGTTGCTGAGCCGATGCGGAGTTTGCCTCGTTCCTGGGAGATGGGATCGCCGGGACGAATGCGCTTGGCGTCGATGGCGGCCGCATAGGTAAAGACTTTCATCGTGCTTCCGGGCTCGTAGGCATCCAGCACCGTGCGATTGCGCATGTTGTCTTTGTGATAATCTCGAAATCGGTTTGGATTAAACCTTGGCCAGTTGGCCATCGCGAGGATTTCGCCTGTGCGTGGGTCCATGACGATGGCCATGGCCGCTTTGGCATCGTGGTGGCGCGCCACTCGCTCCAGCGCATTTTCTGTCACCTTCTGGATGTATTGATCGAGCGTCAGCGTGATGGAGCTCCCCTCCAGGGCGTTGAGCCGGGGAGAGTCTGTGGTAAGGATGACGCGTCCGCGTGCATCCCTCACCCCCTGGATTCGCATGACATCGCCCCGAAGGTACTGGTCATAGGTAGATTCGAGCCCCTCCAGGCCCACGTTGTCCAGCCCCACAAAACCGATGATCTGCCCGGCAAGCTCCTGGCCGGGGTAGTAACGCTTGCTTTCGCGCTTGGTGCCGACGCCCCGAATGTGCAGCGCCTTGGCGGCTGCCCCTTTCTCCGGTGTCGTTTTTCGTTCAAGCCACACAAAAGGCGATTTCGAAGCAAGTTTTTGCCGAATCTCGCCGAGATCGGTTTGCAGTGCCTGACTCAGGGCAATGGCCGCAGACTGTTTGTCTTCAATCTGGTGCGGGTGGACGAAAATGCTTGGTGTCTCAACGCTGATGGCAAGTTCAAACCCATGCCTGTCGTAGATGTAGCCGCGATGCCCATCCAGATGATTCTCTCCGCCGGCCCCCAATGTTATCCGCCCGGTGCTTTGCCGTTCGGCACGCTCCCGAAGATGCATTTCCTGCGTTTGGAGGCGGTAGATATGCACCCCGATGACAACATACAAACCCAAAAAAAGCACCCCGATGACGATCAGCCTCCAGCGCGCACCGCGATCTTTGCGCGCCCGTGCCCTGGCGTCATCCCTGACCTGGGTCTCCATGGCTCAGTCCTCCACAATCAATTTGACGTTATCCAGACCATCCTGGCGGCGCGTACCGCGAGGTGTGGGGGTATCGGCATCACGCCTGGGTTTGGTCACAAACAGAATCTGCTCCGGCTTGAGGGTGACCATGCCAAGCTGACGCATGGCCAGAGGCGCAAGCCGTTCACGCGAGCTCAGAATGCGAAGTTCAATGCGCAGTTTTCGGTTATCTTCAAGCAGTGCCTCGCGATCTGCAATGGCAGCACTGAGCGCATAACCAAGATTAAGCTCGCGATGGCGATAATAGACCTGGACAAGAAGCAACACAATGACGATGCTGGTGGCAAGAAACATGAGCCAAAGGCGCCCCGAGCGCTGCCGCGTGCCGGCAATCGTCATGAGCGCATCGGTCATGGCCCTGCCCTTAACCCTGAGGACTTGCGAAAAACTCGCCTGCATCCGCGCTTCATTCGCCTGCAGCGCCCCGTCTCTCTGTGCCTCTTCCGCCGCGTCCTCGTCTGCCGCCAGGGCCTCCGTCAACGAGTCGTCCAAGTTCATGCTTTCAAGGCCTTTCATGCCTTCCCTCTCCCTGGGATAATTGTCCTGCCCGATGCCGTCCCTGTATCACCCATCCGCATTTCTTCTACGGTGCGACTCGCCGGGAGGCAAGTTTTCGCCGTCTTTGGGGGAGCCAGCTCCCCCAACCCCCCTGCGATACTTCGTATCGCTTTGGGGCAAAAAGTGTTGCCGTTGGACCGTCGGTTTTGGCCCGCCCAGGGTGTTTCTTTTTATTTTGCTGGCGCGCCCTATTCGCCCATGAATGGGCGAATACGGGCTGCGGCGGTGGCTATTCGGCTTTCTGGCCGAATACGCCACCGCATTTTTTGTGTTTGGCCAGGGGGGAGCAGTTCCCCCACGAAAAAAGAACCCGATCCTATGACTTGGATGAAGCGGCTGTTTCTGAAGCGGATTTTACGGTATCGATCAGGCTTTCGGTCATACCGGACAGTGAATTGCCTTTGATGCCGATTTCGCTCAGCAGGCTGTCGATCAGCGGCTGTTGTGTGCGATAGCGCAGCATGGCATTGGTTGCCTGATCGACCAGGTTGCCGCTGCCGGAAGCCGGGAGTTCGCCGCCGCTGTCCCCGCCAGAGGTTTTCAGACCGTCGACCTGGACGATCTTGATGCTGTCGATGGCTTCCATCGGCTTGACGCTCTCAGAGATGATGCGCGGCAGGTTGTCGATCAGAGCAAGTTTGATCTGCAGCTGGATCTGCGCATCTCGCAGGGTATTGATGGCTTCATTGGCCAACCGTTTGCCTTCGGCATCGACCAGGTAGGCGACGCGCTGTGCTTCGGCTGTGGTGCGCACGGCTTCGGCATGGTGAATGGCGGCTTCTTTTTCGGCTTCGGCGGATACTTTGACGCTGATCGCCTGTTGCTCGGCTTCGCGCTGCGCTTCGACAAGGGCTACCTGCTTGTTTCGTTCGGCAATGGCCACTTCGCGCGCTGTGTCGATCAATTCGGCTGCGCGAACGGCTTCGGCACGGGCTTCGTTGGCAAGGCGTTCGGCTTCGGATTGTGCACGCGATTTCTCGGCCACGGAGATCAGTTTGTCCTGATCGGCGAGAGTGGTTGTTTTGTCCTGCAGGATCCTGGCGAGCTGCAGTTCGCGATCCGCTTCGATTTGGCGTTGCCGCACGGCGCGATCTTTTTCGACTTCTGTTTCTTTTACCTTGCGCTCAGCTTCTACGACGGAAATCTGTTTTTCCTGATCCGCAAGAGTGGTCATTTTTTCCTGCTGGATTTTTGCGAGCAGCAGTTCGCGTTCCGCTTCGATCTGCCGTTGCTGAACGGAGCGTTCTTTTTCGACATCCAGCTCCTTGATATGGCGTTCTGCGGCGATACGAGCCTGATCAACTTCCTGTTGTGTGGTAATTTTGGCCTGTTCGGCTTCCTGTTGTTTTTCGGCCTGCTGGCGGACGACCATTGCCATTTGATTGGCCTGCTGCATTTGGATTTGCTGTTGCTGTTCGAGGCGCAGGAATTCGGTTTGCCGGGAAATTTCGAGTTTTTCTTTTTCCGCGCCGAGGTCTTTTTGCCGGACGGCGACTTCGGTGTCCTGTTCGATGGCGTTACGTTCTTTGCGCCGGCGTTCGGTTTCTTCGGTCAGTTTGGTTAAACCCTCGGCGTCAAAGGCATTGCTGGGATTGAAAAACTCTTTTGAGGTTTGATCCAGGCTGGTGAGTGAAACCGATTCGAGTTCGAGGCCGTTTTTGCGCAAATCTTCGGAAACGGCATTTTGGACGCCCTGGACGAAGTCCTGTCTTGCATCCTGCAGTTGGTGCATGGTCATCGTTGCTGCCGTGGCGCGCAGGGCATCGACGAATTTGTCTTCGACTAGCTGTTTAAGTGAGTTTGGATCGAGCGTTCGTCGGCCTAGTGTTTGTGCTGCGGCGGCAATGGATTCGATGGATGGTTCTACGCGTACGTAAAAGGCGGCATTGACATCGACGCGCATGCGATCCTTGGTGATCAGGCTATCGCTTCTGCTGCGGCTGACCTCCAGACGCAGCGTGTTCATGTTGACCTGGCAGGTATCATGCACCACTGGCAGCACCACAGTACCGCCATCCATGATGACCTTTTGCCCCCACAAACCGGTACGGATAAAGGCCATTTCCTTGGTTGCCTTCTTGTACAGGCGCGAAATCATTGTCAGGACGACAATTAAGAGGACTATGCCCAAGATAACAACGAAGATTAAGAATGGTGATAAATCTGGCATTTTGGTTCTCCTTGCAAAGGGGGGTTATTCAACCATTTTATAAAATCTCGCTCTCTATGAGCGAAATTTGGACTTTCGTGATTGGCTATGGTGCTGTGGTTTCATTCTGTGGGCTGCAGTTCGGTTTCTTCGGTCAGTTTGGCTAGACCTTCGGCGTCAGAGTCATGACTCAGATTGAAATACTTTTTGGAAGTCTGTTCAAGGCTGGTCAGTGACATTGATTCCAGCTCCAGGCCGTTTTTGTATAAATTTTCGGAAACTGCGCTCTGCACACCCTGGACGAAGTCCTGTGTTTCATTTTGCAGCTGGTGCATGGTCATTGTTGATGCCGTGGCGCGCAGGGCATCAATGAATTTGTCTTCGAGCAACTGTTTGAGTGAGTTTGGGTCAAGTGTTCGCTTGCCCAATGTCTGTGCTGCGGCGGCAATGGATTCGATAGATGGTTCTACACGTACATAAAAGGCAGCATTCACATCGACGCGCATGCGATCCTTGGTGATCAGGCTATTGTCTTTGTTGCGGCTGACTTCCAGCCGCAGCGTATTCATATTGACCAGGCAGATGTTATGCACCCCCGGCAGCACCAGCACGCCGCCGCCCATAATCACCATTTGTCCGCCCAGACCGGTGCGTACAAACGCCATTTCACTGGTTGCCTTTTTGTACAGGCGCAAAAATATTATCCCGATGACAATAAAGGAAAATATGCTGGTTCCAGCTAAGACCAGGATTTGTATTATCTCCATCGTTTGCGTTTTCCTTGCAATGGGGTTGCTCAACCAGTGCGTGCCCGGGTATCATCGGCTATGGTGCTGTCGTTTCGTTCTGTAGGTCTGGGTGATAGTCCTTATCATATTCATTCATGGTATATTCCGTTTCGTTCTGCGGGCCGGTGGTGTTCTTCAGGATGTTATCGGGCATTTTGTCAGCGAGTGAGGCATGATAAGAGATTTCATCACGTGGACACGCAAATTCGCCAGCGAGCGCGCAGTCGGCAGGGGTTTCGTCCTGTGGGATGGGGATGGCCATAAAGCGGGCGCCTTTTCGGCGCATCAGCACCACTTCGGATTTGCCGCTCAGGAATTCGAAAGGCTCTTCTGGTTCGACCATGACATAATGTGTGCGGCCATGGGCATCCTTGACGCGTGCTTCGCTGGCCAGACCGGCTTTTGCCTGGTTGGTGCCCGTGATGAAGGCAACGCTTCCGATCAGCGAATCCCGCGATACTGCGCTGCTTTCCTCTTTGGGAAAAATGCGTGCAAACAGGCCGCCCACGACGCGGGTTGACAATATGGCAGCGATCAGAGCCAGTACGGCTGCCACCGGCATGAGCAGCGGAACCGCGAAAAACGACTGCGTCAGCCACTGCAGAGCGAGGCCACTCACACCAAAGGATGTCAAAAAAATGACCAGCCATACAAGAAACGGAATACGCCCGAGCTGCAGCCAGCTGAACACACCATGGGCAATACCGCCTGTTCCTGACAGTGCATCCGCGTCTATGTCAAAAAGATCATCAAACCATCCAGAGAAGTTTCCCCCGAATACCAGGCCGATCAGTTCGAGCAATCCAAGGCCCAGCATGATAAGGATGGACAGGGAAAAAATCCAGTTAGTGTCTGATGTGAACCAGTCGATCATGGGGCAAGCGTTCCTTCGAAATGGCTATCGAAAAATCGGCAGACAGAATTTTAAGGCTGAATTTTTTGGCAATTGGAATCCATGGGCACCTGCTTTAGGTTTTTTGGCCATAATCTGCCAACTGGCTGGCTGTCATTTATCCATCAATATGCACCATCTGTCCAGGCAGTTGATTCGGAAAGCGCGATGTATTTTCGAACTACAATGTTCATTTTTACCTCTTCGCTGCCACCTGCCCCGTGAGATCGGCGACAAAGGCAAAGCACTTTGCTTCATGCCATAGGAGCGCATGCGTATCTGAGCCCAGGGGGCGAAGATAGCAGGCGCCGCGGCCCGTATTTGGCGAAGCCAAACAGGGCGCGTTCCAAATCTGAGCTTCTTTCATTCATCTTCGGTTTTTTTCATTTCCCACAAACAATCAAAGCTGGTTTATGGCTGTGTTTTGGTCTCAAGGTTATTGAGGATGGCCTGTGGATGGGGGGCGTTGGGGCGAAGGGTCAGTGCCCGGCGAGCGGCTCGAATGGCGCGTTTATTTTGGCCTATGCGCCGGGCGAATTCTGCTTCGCAGAGGGCTTCGTCGTAGCGCCATGATGGGTGGGTATGGGCCAGTTGCCTGAGTTGAAGCAGCATCGGGGGAACCATGGATGCATATTGCTCCTGGCTGTAGTAGGGCATGCCGTAGAAGACCGTGTAGAGGGTTTGAAGGCGCTGAAAATTTGGCGATTCTTTCAGCACGGGGGAGGCTTCCTGGATCCAGGCAAAGAGGGCGTCATATTGTCTGGTGTCGACGAGCCATTGGGCGCGCATAGGGAAGGTGAGGGGTGTTGGTGGGCGCTGGGCATAGGGTTCGGCGATGAGTTCGCATCCTTCCGGGAAGCCCATGGCGCGGTAGATCTCAAAGCGCATGACGTCTGAAAAGGTGACATCGTCCGTGTTGTGCTGGTAGCGCTGGATGAGGTCGAGGGCGTCATCGAAGCGGCGGCGCTGGATCAGGTGCAGCGTGAGGGGGCGAACGAGGGCGGGATCTTCAAGGGACAGGGTTGCAAGTGTTTTGCTGCTGAGACCGGCGGCGCTCTCCATGGCCAATGCGCGCCGGATGCGGTCGTTTTTTGCACTTCTGATATAGGCCTCTGCTGCGCAGGCCTCGTCGCCAAGGGCATGACAGGTCTTGCCAAGAAGGTGGGCAATATCGGTTGACTGGGGGGCGCGTTTGAGGGCTGACTCGTACCATGCCCGGGCCTGTATGAGGTTTGGTCTGGCAGTTATCGGGTCCTGGCCGCGGGTGGCGCGCACCAGCCCTATGCCCACGATTTGCCGCACCTGCGCCGAGGCGGCATGGGGAATGAGACAGGCTTTGAGTGTCGAAGAAACGTCTTCGATTTGGGAAATCCCCTGGCTGGCGAGTGTGCGGCATTGGGAGAGACGCGTTTGCCGCAGCCCTTCGAGTGCCCAGGGGAAAGTGAAAAGTCCAACAAGGAGGCCAAAGCCGGCCACACCCAGGCCAACGCGATATTCGATGAGGCGGATGCGTCCAGGCGCGTGCGGTTTGGCCGATTCCTGGTTCTGGCGGTACTTCAGGTACTGTGTTCGACCCGCAAGCATGCCCAGGATGAGCCACGTCGGCAAGGCGACTGTCCAATAGCGCAGGCTGAAATCGAAAAAGTTTTGCAGGATGACCGCAAAGGTGCCTGCCATCATACCCGGCAATACGAACCGATCTTCATGTTTTTTTGAACGCGTTCTGAGAAGCTGCAGCCATCCCAAAGTGCCCATGGCCAAAAGTGCCAAACCCAGCGGCAGGCCAAACTCCATGATCACTTCGAAGTATTCATTTTCGGCATGACGGAATGTCTTCTGAAAAGGGAAAGACTGGTATTGCGGATAGACGTCGATGAACGCCGATCGGCCATAACCTCGTCCTTTCCAGTCGGCAATGAGATCGACAAAGTCGCTATACATGTGGGTTTTTTCGATGACGCCCATGGGCGTTTCGTCGTCAGCGACGGAGGCTGAGTCTGGAAGAAGCTGGGTTTCCTGGTAGGCAGTTTTGAGCGAGCCGATGGTTTTGGAGGAGACAATGGCCGTGACAATGAGGGTGCAGAGCATGGCACCCGCCAGCAGGAGGATCGTTCGGGAAGGGCGCAGCCAGGCTCGTCCCAGATGGATGGCGACCAGGAAGATGTGGCCCATCATCCAGGCCCAGATGGCGCCGCGGCTCTGGAGCAGTATCAGGAATATCGAGAAAATGCCATAAAGTACCCACCACAGGCCACGCCGGCCAGCGGCATCGTGCGTGTCGGGGCGCTTGCCAAGGCATCCGCCCAGCGCTGTCAGCGACAGGAGCACCAAAACGGCGCTGGCGTGGTTATCGTTTGTGGGAGGGCCAATTCTGAAGAGCCCGGATTCTGCCGTGAACGACAGGTCAGTGACATAGCGTATGCCCAGCATGGCGGCGGCGATTAAGCCAAAAAATAAAAATGTTCGGTAGCCGCGCCGCAGTGCTGCCCTGCGGCGAAAGGCAAAGGATGCGGCAAACGCGATTCCCCATGCACCCAGTAACCCCCATAGCCCGTAGGCCGTTGCCGCTGTGGATACGCTGAGCGTCCCCCATCCGCGGGGCACGTCCAGAAGAGACCAGATTTCCCGGTAGGCTGCTGCGGCATGGGGTGAGAGTATGTTGAGGAGCGGCAGGGGAAGCGGAATGAGGGAAAGAGAGGTCGCGAGGATCATGCCAAGGAGCATCCATCCCAAACCACCAAACCCCAGAAAGCGTGCTTCTGCATCTTCCGGTGTTTCGGATTGAAGTGCGCGCCGCCGTGCAACGACGGCATAGATTGCGCACGCCACCGCCCCCCATGAGATTGCAAAGCTGGGCAGGACATGAACGCCTCCTGTCACCACGGCGACGAGCAGCAGGGCGAGGAGGGCAAATTCGAGGGGGCGAAACATAAGCATTACCTCAAAATCACGTCTATATTGCTGCCTTTTGGCCAGAGCGTGTGAACGACATCGAGATAATCCATGGGATGGTCTCCGAACTGTGACCAATCCGAGATGGGCTGCTGCGGCGCCGAGAGGGATAGCCCAAGTGCCGGCTGCGAAACCTCGCCGCTTGCGCCTGCGCGTCCTATCATGGTATCGGCGTGCAGGTGCTGACCCGGCACGACGCCAATGGTTGCCAGGTGCGTGTAGCGGCTATAAAGCCCCCGCTTGTGGCGCACCATGATGCCATATCCGGTCCTTGGGTAATGCCCGCACGCCACGACCTCGCCGCAGGCGACGGGGTAGACGGGGGTCCCCATGGGAACCAATAAAAGCGTCTCCTCTTCGGATGCCTGCATCGTATATTGGTTGGAGCGCAGCAGGGGGGGGACGATGATTTCGCAGCGCGGGCCAAGCCAGTCGCCCAGCCAGAGACGCGTCAGGATTTCCATCTGAACCAGGGGGGAAGCAACATAGTCACTGAGGCGTCGATGGGGCTGCCGGCGTATGGCCTGAAAGTCGACGTTTTCAAGTCTGACAATCGTGTTGTTGCGATGGTCGACAATGTCGACGGCATGCGTCTTTGCCCAAATCATCGCACGAAGCGGCCCGGGGTCAGGTTCAGCCATGAAACGCGTCAGGGCAGATTTGACCCAGAGGCGGCGTTGGGGTTGATCGGGCAGACTGCCAAAAGGCAGTCTCACTTCGGGGGAAAGTTCGATGTCACCGCGAATCTGTGAGGCCAGGGATAAGATCCATGCCTGAAGCGAGTTTTGTCCGCTGGGATAGAGCGCAAGGCAGGGGGCTTCGTTTTCGTGGCTGGTGAGAAGAATGGGCGTGTGATCGCAAAGAATGGCCCATCCGTCAGGCAGGCTGATGGGCATTGCCGTGTTCCACTGGTTCATGGGCAGGCGATGCAGAGCCGCCAGCAGGCCGTCACGCTGAGCCTGGGTCATGGGAGAGACAGGCGTAAGCCGGCGATCGCCGAGATCGATGGCATCGTCTTCGGGTCGCAGAAGGGGCGTCATGGCTGTGACGCAGGCATCATCAGAAGTGGGCTGAAGTTTTGGAAAGTATAGTGTTGTACCGGGTTCAAGGCCGCTTTGCAGGACAACATGGGGATTTTGCCGCAGCACAAATCGGTAGTCCGCGCGTCCTGCATAAGCCTGATGGGTCAGTGCTGAGAGTCTGTCACCCGGCTTTACCACGTATTCGTACCCTTCTTTGGGGGTGGGGTGCCAGGTGATCGCCGTGTCGAATGCCAGTGCGGGGTCGTCCCAGTGACGTCTCTGTGCTTCGCTTCCAAGAAAACGCTTTTCGTCATAGAGCCGCCCTTCGAATTCGCCTTTGCCAAGAAAGACCGTTTCGAGCCGATTTTGCCAATGCGTGGCCATGCGGCCGTGCATGCGTGACAAAACGGCGTCGACCAGAGAGAGGCACTTTTGTGACTCGCTGGTGGTTGACACCGCGTCATGGATAATCTCGGAGGAGGCAAGATTGTCGGCATCGAAGAGCAGGGCAAGACCGCGAAGCGAGGTGATCCCCGTTTTTCTGGCATTCCACCTGGCATTGTCGAATCGCGTGCCGGCGACGAGATCGAGCTGTGTCATGCGGACAACGTCGATATCACCAAGCCGCGAGAAGGCGGCACGCCAGGTACCCGGCATGTCGTAGACTTTGCGCGAGAGGGTGGGATCGAATCGCAGGATCAGGCGTTGCCTGAAGAAGTCGATGAGTGCACCTTCTCCCTCGTGAACGGCGCGCAGGAGATCCGCACCTTCGGCGTCGAAATGGCGAATGAAAAAACGCTCGGCGTCCGGGCCCTGGGCTTTGGCCAATCGGCTGAGGAATGTCAGCATTGAACCATCCAGCAGACGGATGCCCAGACCATATTGGATGTCCGCCTGTGGGGTGGAGGTGAGGTGCCCGAAGTCTTCCTGTCCTGCAGCCCCATTGAGAAATTGATGCAGCATAAAGAGCCGCTGCACGAGAGGAGACGGGGCGGGTCTGAGAATGGATGCGGCCGAGGCCTGGTCGGCCAGGTTGAGAATGGCCTCGGCCTGCGTCAGCAGAATGGCCGCTTCTTCGTCGCGATCAGCGATGGCACCGAGGGCCGGCATGGCGCGCCGTATCCAGGCAGTTTCGGAGCGATTGTCGCGTGGAATGTCCGCCATAATGGCGCGCAGATTCTGGACAATGGCCTGGAGCTGCCAATCCGTACAGGTTTGCGCACGTTCGTCCATCCGCTGCACGAAATCCCATAAATCATCGCCAAAATCTCGAATTCTGCTCATCCTGAACCATTCCAGAAACCGTGCCTGATGCCAAACCATGGTGGGGTGCATTTATCACATGTTTCATGGTTTTCCTTCGCAAAAGTGTTTGTCCTGGGCAGGGCATGCCCTGAAAGCCGTTTTTAAAAAACAGGCGTTGACATATACCTTCTGTGTGCGTAATATGCGCCGCGTTGTTGAGAGACAACAATGGTTTTCCGAGATCGTTCAATGGCAGGACAGCGGGTTCTGACTCCGTCAATCCAGGTTCGAATCCTGGTCTCGGAATTACGGCGAGTTCGTCTAGTGGTTAGGACGCTGGCCTCTCACGTCGGTAACACGGGTTCGAATCCCGTACTCGCTGTTTGCTCTGAATGCGGCGGATTTAATTATTCGCCGCAGTTTATTTTGTAGTTATGTGGTTTGGTTGTGGCGAGTTCGTCTAGTGGTTAGGACGCTGGCCTCTCACGTCGGTAACACGGGTTCGAATCCCGTACTCGCTGTTTAAGAGTCGGCTCATGATTGGGTCGACTTTTTTCGTTTTTGTCGTTCCATGCCTTGGGTGTGGGGAATGGTTTTTGGCTGCAAGGAGTGCATGCATGATACCTTCAGTTGTAGAGGCTTTTCGGTGGTGCGAGTCGAAAGAGGTTTTGGAGGTGCTTGATCAGCTGGCGCTTCCCTCGACGGTGCGTTTTGTGCCGCTGAGCACGGCTTCGGAGGCGGCAGAAGCCATTCGGAGCATGCTCGTGCGAGGGGCGCCTGCCATTGGTATCGTTGCGGCGTATGGTCTGTATTTTTCGGCGAAGCACTTTTGGCTTGAAGATGACAAGTTGTCGCGCATTGCCGCTGATCGTGCCATGCTTGCGGCAACGCGCCCCACGGCGGTGAATCTTTTTTGGGCGCTCTCGCGTATGTTTAAGGTCGTGGAGGCGCACCTGAACGATCCGACACCCCTGGCGATTTTGCACGAGGCCAGGGCAATTTGGGATGAGGACATTGCCATGAACCAGGCGATGGCCTGGCATGGCGCGGATGCCATTGGCGATGTGTCGAACATACTGACGCATTGCAACGCAGGCGCGCTTGCGACGGGCGGGCTGGGAACGGCCCTTGGCGTGATACGTGCCATCCATATTCGCCAGGCCGAGCGTGAGAAGCTGCTCCATGTCTGGGTGGATGAGACGCGGCCCTATCTTCAGGGGGCACGCCTGACGAGCTGGGAGCTGATGCAGGATGGCATAGACTGTACGCTCATTACCGACAACATGGCGGGTTATTTTATGGCTCAGGGGCTGGTCGATGCCGTCATTGTCGGCGCGGACAGGATTGCGCGCAATGGCGACGTTGCCAACAAGATTGGAACCTATGGCCTGGCGGTGCTGGCCAAATACCATGGCGTACCGTTTTATGTGGCAGCGCCCACCTCGACGTTTGATCCGAGCATGGACACGGGCGCTTCGATTGTCATTGAGGAGCGTTCGGCGCAGGAGGTTGTCGAGGTGCTGGGCGGGCGCATTGCGCCTGAGGCTGTGGCCGTGCGCCATCCAGCCTTTGATGTGACGCCGCATAAACTCATCACCGGCATTATCACGCCGGAGGGGGTCATTTGCCCCACGGCGTCGGACAGGGTCTGAGCGCATTTTTTCGCAGGGGGCCGAGCCCCCTGCGCCGCTATCGCACTCGCCTTATCACTGACGGCCTGGGCGTCGAAATGGTGCAGATTCCAGGAAGCAAGGAGGCGTGAAAGGGAGCGTACTTCGTACGTGACCGGCCACAACGACGCCGCTGACGACGACAATGCACCGCCTCGGCGAGCGCGATACGCGTCTACCCCCAAGAGCGGGGCCTCAATCGCCGGCCCCGCAACGCCCCGGCTTTTTGGTTTTTCTTGTGGGGGAACCAGTTCCCCCACGCCCCCTGCGATACTTCGTATCGCTTTGTGGGTGAAGTGGTGAGGAACCTTGTTTGTAGCCACATATGCTGCATTGCGAGCAGGGACAACGTAATCTGTTTGTGCTTACTGTTCCGAGGCAGAACATAGGAAAATCGTTTTTGGCTTTTCGCCTGCTGCCTTATCTTATATCGTTGCCCGGTGGTTATTTTTCAGAACCACAGGCATTCTTCCCATTTTGAGGAGGAAGAAGGCTGAACGCGGCGATTCTGGAGAGCCTGGGGAGGGTGAAGGGATGAGCAGGAAAGGAGAGTCGTCTTTTGAAGCGCCGCCATATACGATTACGATAAAAGCCGCCGACTATCTCGTGAAAATCGTAGAAGCTGTATTGCGCCTTGACTACGCTGCAGAATTCAGGCGCGATATCAGACTGCACAGAGAAAATCGGTTGCGCTCCATTCACGCCTCGCTTGCCATTGAGGGCAACACGCTTTCCCTTGATGAAGTCACCGCCGTGATTGAAGGAAGAGTAGTCGCAGGACGGCAGGAGGAAATCAAGGAAGTCAGGAACGCCTACGAAGCCTACGATATGATCATGTTGTTCGACCCCTATGCCATCGGCGATTTTCTGAAAGCACACAAGCTGATGACCCAAAGTCTAATCGAAGAATCCGGCATGTTTCGCAGTGGCGATGTCGGCGTCTTTGATGGCGACAAGGCTGTACATATCGGCGCGCTTCCGCAATTTGTTTCGCAAATGGTAGAGACTTTGTTTGCGTGGGCCAAGGCTTCAGAACTGCACCCTATTCTGAAAAGCGCCGTTGTTCATTACGAAATCGAAACCATCCACCCATTTGCAGATGGCAACGGACGCATGGGGCGGCTATGGCAAACACTCATACTCGCCAAATGGAACGCCATTTTTGCATGGATACCCATGGAGTCGATCTTGTACCAAAATAAGCTACAATATTATCAGGCGATTGAAGACGCAAGAAAAGCGAACGACTCAGGTGTGTTTATCGAATTTACGCTCTCAGCCATTTTTGACATCCTTGCGGCACAAGATAAGCACCAAGATAAGCGCCAAGTCGAGTTGACAGACACGCAATATGCCGTACTAAAAGCGCTCGAAAGCAAGGCCCTCTCACGCAAAGAGGTTTTTGCTGCCATTGGAATGAACGGCGATTCACGTGCTTTCAAACGCAGCATTGAGCCACTTTTGACCGAGGGCTTCGTCGAAATGACTGTACCTGACAAACCGAACAGCAAATTGCAAAAGTACCGGTTGACCAACAAGGGCAGATCAATCATTGAGAGCTTAGGGAGGGTGAAGGAATGACAGCTGAAAAGTTCGAAATTGTTGATAATAATGTTACGAACCATTCAGAAACCGGATTGAGGTAACTCCGAACACTATTGTGGAGCATGTACAGTATTATGAGGACGACAGGTTTAATTTTGGTTATCGCGTTTTGCGTGCTGACTGCCTGCAGCGGCAAAAAACAATCGGGTGACGATTCCCAGGCATCTGCAAAAGCGAACAGCGCTGACGCTGGCGATGTCCAAACTGAGAGTGGGTGGCCTGAAAACGAGTGGACTGCGCAGGTTCCCAAGCCTCAGCTTTTTGTTAAGCACACGGAGGCTATGAGTGGGATGTTTATCGTCGGGTTTTCCAGCATGACTTACGACGCGGCCAAGGCATACGCCGGTCAGCTGGAAGAAGCAGGTTTTGCCCGAGTCACCGATAGCGCAATGAATAAGGATACCCCGAGGAACTACGAATTTTTTGGCAAGAATGCCGAAGGTTACACTGCGCACGTGTCCAGTCTTGGGAAGACACTGACGATTAGCAAGGAATGAGCGGGAAACCGCTAGGGCGACCGACCGGGACGGTCGCCTCTACGCGTGTTTGACCTGTATGTGTTTTTTGAAGGGGGCAACGCCCCCTGCGCCGCTATTGGCAGGGGGCAGAAAATGTTCTGCCCCTACTGCCAATACGCCGCTACCCCCAAGAGCGGGGCCTCAATCGCCGGCCCCGCAACGCCCCGCTCGGGCTGCGGACACGGCCCTCGCCGTGTCCCTACAGATTTCTTCGTGGGGGAACCAGTTCCCCCACACCCCCTGCAATGCTACGCATTGCTTTTTGGAAAAATAGGAAAATTGTTTTTGCCTTTTCGCTAGCTTTCTTATCTTATAATCGTTGCTCAGTGGTTATTTTTCGAACCACAAGGTTTCTTCTCATTTGTGGAGGAAGAAGGCTGAACGCAGCGATTTTGGAGAGTTTGGGGAGGGTGAAGGGATGATAACTAAAAAACTCGTAATTGTCATACACCAGACTGGGGGTATGCCATGCTGATTAATGGCAATGACTATATCAAAGTACTTGAGAGCATTAAAACAGAGATTCGCAACGCGCAGTATCGCGCTGTTTTAGGCGCAAACCGCGAACAGATAATCCTGTACTGGAATATTGGCAGGGTAATTATTGAAAATACGAGGTACGGCGCAAAGTTCGTTGAGAATCTCGCCCGCGACATCAAATCAGAATTTCCGAATGCGAAGGGCTACTCCGCAAGAAACCTGAAATATATGCGAAAATTTGCTGAACTCGTAACCGACGAACAAAAAGTGCAGACAGTGTCTGCACTTTTGACATGGTCACACAACACGTACCTGTTTGACAAAGCAAACTCGCTCGACGAGTACTTCTGGTATGCCACACAGACCATTGAGAACGGTTGGTCACTGTCTTCGCTTGAGTATCACGTTGGCACGAAAACCTACCAACGGCAGGCGATAGGTGAAAAGGCGGCAAATTACAAAACTATGCTTCCGAAACCGCAGAGCAACCTTGCGCTCGAAACGTTGAAAAATCCGTATGTTTTTGACTTTGTGGAACAGCGCGAAGGCATCGTTGAACGGGAAATCGAAAACGAGCTTGTGGCAAACATCGCTAAAACGTTATTGGAACTCGGCACCGGCTTTGCCTTCCTTGGCAATCAATACCACCTGACCGTTAGCAACAAGGACTATTACCTGGACTTGCTGTTCTACAATACGCGCCTTCGCTGCTATGTGGTTGTAGAGCTGAAAGCCGGAGAGTTCAAACCCGAATATGCCGGCAAGCTGAACTTCTACCTTTCGGCTGTCGATGACATGCTTCGGCACGAACACGACAATCCCTCCATTGGCATCTTGCTCTGCAAAGAAAGAGACAAATTAACAGCCGAGTATGCCTTGCGTGACATCAACAAACCCATTGGTGTAAGCGCGTACAGGCTTTCCGATTTCGTGCCGCAGGAATTGGCGGATACGCTGCCATCCGCCGAGGACATCGAAAGGCGCATCAGGCGTAAATACGCTATTGAAACGGAGGAAGACAACGGAGGCGAGAGATGATGAACGCGGCAATTTTGGAGAGCCTGGGGAGGGTGAAGGTATGACAACCGAAAAGTCCGAAATTGTCATGTATCAGACGGATGACGGCAAAACCCGCATTGACGTTCGAATGGAGGATGAAACCGTTTGGCTCACGCAGGCCCAGATGGCGGCATTGTTCCAAAGAGAACGGTCGGTCATCACCAAGCACATTAACAACGCCCTGTCTGAGGGAGAGATCGACGAAAAAAGCAATGTGCAAAAAATGCACATTGCAAATTCTGACAAGCCCGTTGCCTTGTATAGCCTCAACGTCATCATCGCGGTTGGCTATCGCGTCAAATCAAATGAGGCATTGTTGTGAGCAAATATGACCCGCAAAAGCATCATAGGCGTAGCATAAGGTTGCAAGGCTATGATTATGCAATGGCAGGGGCGTATTTTGTCACGATATGTACCCAGGATTGCACGTGTTTGTTTGGTGAGATTCTTGATGGATTGATGATGTTGGGTGAATATGGAGAAATTGCCAGGGAGGAATGGATAGGCTTGGGAGCACGTTTTCATACAGCCATATTCGATGTGTTTCAGATAATGCCTAATCATATACATGGCATAATTCGTATTGTGGAGCCAACCCTTGCTGTCGTCCAAAACACGATTGCCTATGTTGCGCCAAATGCAATCGTTCCCGATGGGATGGGTCATGTAGGGGCAACCCTTGCGGTTGCGTCGACCAACCCGAGGGCAGGGGCAAGCCCTGCCCCTACAGGATCGTTGCCTAATGTTGGTAACATCATTGATGCATACAAATCATTGCCGAACGCGGCGATTTTGGAGAGCTTGGGGAGGATGAAGGGATGACAGTCGATAATTCCGAGATCATTCTCTATCAAACTGAAGACGGTGAGACAAAAATTGACGTGCGTATGGAAGACGAAACCGTCTGGCTATCGCAAGCGCAAATGGCGGAATTGTTTCAAACGACGAAACAAAATATCAGCCAACATATTAAAAACGCTTTCGATGAGGGTGAGCTGGTAGCGAATTCAGTTGTAAAGGAATACTTGACAACTGCCGCTGACGGAAAAAATTATCGCACACAGCACTACAACCTCGATGTGGTTATCTCCGTCGGCTATCGCGTTAAATCGCTGCGTGGCACGCAATTCCGACGGTGGGCACTGGCGGTTCTGAAAGAGTATCTCGTCAAGGGGATGACCTGCTGAAAAAAGCAGGTGGTGGCAATTATTGGCGCGAGCTGTTAGAGCGCATACGAGACATTCGTTCGAGCAAAAGGTATTCTACCGGCAGGTGCTTGATCTCTATGCAACAAGTGTGGATTACGATCCGCGCACGCCTGAGTCAGCCGAGTTCTTCAAAATTGTGCAAAACAAAATGCACTTTGCGGCACACGGACACACTGCCGCCGAGGTTATTGCCAAACGCGTCAATGCCGAACTGCCCTTTATGGGATTAACTGTGTTTTCAGGTATGCATCCCCAAAAAAGCGAAATCGCCATTGCCAAGAACTACCTCACCGAAGACGAACTTGCTGTACTCAATCGCATGGTTTCCGCATTAGATTCAACAGGCCAGAGCTTCTGCTGCCAATGCCTTGCATGCTATGCCCCGAGTGGGTTCTATCAGGGCAGACGTGTGGTGATATCCTGTCGGCAGTTTGACTCGCTTTGCAACTGTGGTGCTGATACACTGAACTCGGTTGTGTCATTAAACTGGCTCAACCCTATCGCTCTGAGGAAGGAGGATGAAGTCATCATGCATGAACAAAATGGAACAATTATTCTGTATTCGACTGACAGCGGAAATATTGCTATAAACGTTCGGTTTGAAAACGAGACATTTTGGTTGACTCAAAAGGCGATAGCTGAGCTATTTGATACTGAACGAAGCGTCATTACTAAGCATCTGGCAAACATTTACGCTGAGGAAGAACTCGAAAAGGAGTCAACCTGTGCAAAAATTGCACAGGTTCAAACCGAGGGCAATCGGCAGGTAACGCGGTCGGTTGAGTTTTACAATCTCGACGCGATCATTGCTGTTGGCTATCGCGTAAACTCGAAGAAAGCGACAAAGTTTCGGCAATGGGCGACCAAAACGCTTCGTGAGTACATACAGAAAGGCTTTGTTCTTAACGAAGACATGCTCAAAAACGGCAAACCATTTGGGCGCGATTACTTCGATGAATTGTTGGAAAAAATTCGCGAAATACGCGCCAGTGAACGTCGCGCCTACCAAAAAATTGCCGATATTTTTGAGCAGTGCAGCTACGATTACGATAAAAATAGCGAACTAACGAGACAGTTCTATGCTTTTGTTCAAAATAAGCTCCATTTTGCGGTGACAGGCAAAACAGCGGCAGAATTAATATCCGAGAGAGTGTCGACGAACCACCCGACCATGGGTCTGACCACATGGAAAGGTGCGCCCGAGGGTAAAATTCTAAAACGAGATATTGCTGTGGCTAAAAACTATCTGAACAAACAAGAGCTTTCACGTTTGAACAGGCTCGTGTCGATGTTCATCGACTACGCCGAGTTGATGGCAGATGACGGCGTGGCTATGAGTATGCGCGATTGGCTGGGTGAAAAAATAACCGCCGAAAAGTACTGCCGGGAAAAGGAGCAGTGTCTCACGATGACGCAATGAATAAAGCCAACGAAGTATATCAACAATTCAGAATCAAACAGGATAGGGAATATATTTCAGAGTTTGATCGAGATATGGCAAAGTATCTGAAAGGCAGCAATGAGGAATAAGTGCTGCGCACGGTGTAAAACGCATCGCGCGATTCATTCCGGTGCGGTGTGAGCCTGTGGGTGGCGGTGCAGTGGGGCGGGGGAGCCGTTAGACGTGGGTCGCCCTGTGGGGTTTTCGAGGCATTTTATGGTGAGAAAGGTGTTGGTGGCAACAGGGCGTTAAGGGGCGGGGACCAGCATCACCCTTTTACTGGCGCTATTGTTCAGCCCCGCTGGGGCTGGTGTTTGGGGGGATTGCCGACCGCCGGTTTCGCTGCGCTGCACCGGCGGTTATTGACGTTGAGTGCCTTCGGCACTTTATCGGCGCACAGTGTGCGTATCCGCTCTGGTGGCAGTTACTCCCAGCCCCATTGCAGCCAGTGCGTATTTGTCCTGCAGGCGAATAGCGACGACGAGCGGCGTATTGAGTAGGGCAGGTCTTGCACCTGCCCGTGCGAGATAGCTGTGCACTAATACTTTACCGCAGTTTGAGCATAACCGCTTGTTCACCATTCTCGCTCACTGTCCGCAACACTTCTTATGCTTCTTTCCACTTCCGCACGGACACGGGGTGTTGCGTCCGACTTTTGTCACACGAACAGGCTCTTGCCTGGCAACAGGCAGATGGTCGTTGAACATATGTTCTAACGGATTGTTGAAATTTTTTTCGAACCTTGTTTCGCAAGCATTGTACAGACCGAAAATCTTCCTGAACATTATCTCGGTGGGTTGTTGTTCCATAACGATGTCGTATTTTTCGAGCAATCGTGAAATATTGTTCATTTTGAACGGCTCATTTTCAAAGAGATACTGTAAGTCGTCAACGAACGCCATCACAGCTTCGTGGCTAATTTCCGCATTGTCTTCAATAAATTCGGCAAGCAAGCCTTTCGTAGTGTCAAACATTGAGTCTGTGATTTTATGCATTCTTTCGCGACTTTCGGATTCGCTTGCCTCGTTTGTAAACCAATCCATAGCAGTTTCGACATCATCAATCATCATGTCATAGTGTTGACGCTTATATTTGCCCGCTTCA
>Ga0209737_10000508_pt1 | contig 31545 bp, 18 predicted proteins | sample TergutCu122P3_FD_187284 | JGI IMG/M metagenome (GOLD analysis project Ga0209737, IMG submission 187284) | Cubitermes ugandensis P3 segment gut microbial communities from Kakamega Forest, Kenya - Cu122 P3 (SPAdes) (version 2) | ecosystem: Host-associated > Arthropoda: Insects > Digestive system... | reverse complement strand
GCCGGCGATTGAGGCCCCGCTTTGGGGGTAGACGCGTATCGGCCGCGCCCCCTTTTTAAAGGGGGTGGCGCCGTAGGCGACGGGGGTTTGCGGCCGATAGCGGCGCAGGGGGCCATGCCCCCTCATAAAAAGAAAACAGAAAACGTTCTAGCTTGCTGATTTGGTTGTTTTTTGTTGTATGGTAGACTGTGGCGGCGTGTCTTCCACACGTGTCCGTGTGGTTTTGTTTTTTGGGAAGTGTGTGATGCCGTCAGATCCCCTTATTAATCGTCGTTTTGGCCCCTATATATTGCTCAGGCAGCTTGGCATTGGGGGAATGGCCGAGACGTATCTGGCCGTCAAGAGAGGGCCTCGGGGAGTAGGGAAGTTTGTCGCGTTGAAGTGCATTTTGCCGCACTACAATGACATGCCAGACTATGTTGAGATGTTCTACCATGAGGCGGGGCTGAGTCTGAGGATGCAGCATCCGGATGTCATTTCTGCCTGGGATGTTGGTCTTGTGGAAGGGCGTCACACGATGGTGATGGAGTATTTGCGCGGGGCGACGCTGGAGTCGATTCTTTTGGCCCTGCGAGCACGGGGCGAGGTGCTTCCGATAGAGGTAGGCGTGTGGCTTGCCATCAGTGTTTTGGATGGTTTGCAGTATCTTTGCGATCTTAAGGGACTGGATGGTTCAAGCCTTCGGGTGGTGCATCGCGATATCACGCCTCAGAATATTTTTGCCTGTTATGATGGGCAGAGCAAGATCTTTGATTTTGGGATAGCGTGTGTGATGTGTGAGGGGCAGGGGGTGAAGTCCGGCATGCTGGTGGGGAAGTATGCCTACATGAGCCCTGAGCAGTGCCGCGGCGAGGCTTTGGATGCTCGCAGTGACACATTTGCACTTGCGGCCGTGCTGTATGAAATGACGACGGGACGTCCTGTGTTTGAGCGCGAGAATGATATCAAGACGCTTGAGGCTGTGACGGCGGAACCGATCAGGCCGCCTGCGTCTGTTGTTCGGGATTTCCCTGCATTTTTATCGGGCATCATCATGCGCGGTCTGGAGCGGGACTTGTCCCGGCGCCATCCTTCTGCGCGTGAGTTTGCGGATGATCTTCGAACCTTTATGAAGGTTGCGGGTTATGCGCAGACGGGGCGGGCGATGCGTCTTTTTCTGGGCAAGCTGTTTGCCGAAGAGATTGCCGCTTCGGAGGCGTTCATGGCACGCGCCATGGAGGCGGTATCGCAGTGGTTTCCTGAAGAGGATGAAGCGGCATTGTCTGGCGCATCGGCGAGTGGCTATGGGTTTGAGAATTTTTTGCCTGTGCATGAGGGCAGTGTCGATATTTCCATGTCGAAGCTGAGCATGTTTCAGGTGCCTGGCTCAGAGGGGGTGGGGCAGGCTAAGGCAAATATGGCGCAGCCTGCGAAGGCGGATACAGCGCAGCCTGCGGTCGAATCGTGTAAGGGCGGCATATGGCGCCGGCTTTTAGGGCGATAGCTTTGTCGTTAGCTTTGGGTGGGCTTTGGCGTATTTTTCGACGGAAGACTTTGGGGCATGAGATTGGGGATACCAGGCGCATTGTCGTGTGCGCAGGCGGAGGTTGTGGATGGGTTCTGAAAAGATCAGGAACATTGGCATCATGGCCCACATTGATGCAGGCAAGACGACGGTCAGTGAGCGCGTGCTGTACTATTCCGGCAGAACCTATCGCATGCAGGAGGTGCACGATGGGCAGGCGGCGATGGACTTCATGGATCAGGAGCGCGAGCGCGGGATTACGATCAGCAGCGCTGTCAGCCAAATCAGCTGGGAGGGGCATGACATTTATCTCATCGATACGCCCGGGCACGTCGATTTTACAGTCGAAGTCGAGCGGAGTCTTCGGGTTTTGGATGGCGTCGTTGCGCTTTACGATGCGGTCAGCGGCGTGGAACCACAGAGTGAAACGGTGTGGTATCAGGCCAATCGCCACAAGGTCGCCCGACTGGCATTTGTAAACAAGCTGGACAGGCCGGGAGCAGATTTTGACCGTTGTGTTCGCGAGATTGCATCGATTTTGGGTGGGCGGCCAATTCCTGTCCAGCTGCCTATTGGTTCGGGACAGGCCTTTCGCGGCGTGGTGGATTTGATCTCGCGACAGGCGATCTATTTCGACGAAGCGGACATGGGCATGAGCGTGATGTATGGCGACATTCCGGCAGAGATGCAGGAGGAGGCAGAGGCCGCGCGAGAGGCACTGATCGAGCATCTGGCGGATGCCGACGATACGCTGGCGATGGCCTATCTTGAGGGAGAGACCATCGAGAAATCGGCGATTCGTGCGGCGCTTCGCCGGGCGACGATTGGGCTGAAGGCAGTTCCCGTTTTGTGTGGCTCCGGTTTGCGCAACAAGGGCATTCAGCCACTGATGACTGCAGTGGTCGACTACTTGCCATCGCCGGAGGATTTGCCGCCGCTGCAGGGCCTGGATGATAAATCGAATCCCATTGAGCGTGCCCGAAGCGAAACCGCCCCTTTTTGCGGTCTCGTCTTTAAGCTTCAGCAAATCGAATCAAAGAAACTCGCCTTTGTCCGCGTTTATTCGGGCGTGCTGCGCGAAGGCGACAATGTGGCTGTTGCTTCGCACAAGACCCAGTTCAAGCTTAAGCATGTGTATCGGATCTATGCCAATCGCGTTGAGCGCGTGAGCCAGGCGCCGGCAGGTTCGCTGGTGGCGATACCCAAGATCAAAGGTTTAGGCACGGGGGATACGCTGTGCGATCCTTCCAGCCCGATACTGCTCGAAAAGATAGAGGCCAATGCACCGGTCATGTCGATTGCCATTGAGGCGGAGTCGATCAAGGACAAGGATAAGCTCACCGACTCCCTGACGACGATTCATGAAGAGGATCCGACGGTCATCTTTGAAGAAGACGCCGATACGGGCGAGCTCATTTTACGGGGCATGGGGGAGCTGCATCTGGAGGTTGTGTGCGAGAGGCTGAGGCGGGAGTTTAACGTCAATGTGCGAACCGGCAAGCCAAATGTGGTGTGCAAGGAGACGCTGCTGGGGGATGGCAGCGAAGTGGCGCGTTTTGAGCGGGCGCGGGAGACGGAAGTTATTTTTGGAGAGGTGGGGGTGGAGGTCTCGGGCAAGCCCCGTGAGTACGGACTGACGTGCAGCCTGGCGCTGCCGCCATGTCATGCGTATGTCAGGCCGGAAATCAGCCAGGCGGTTCTCGAAGCGGCCAAAGATGCGATGCTTTACGGCCCGAACGGTTTCGAGATGGCGGACGTGGATGTCAAAATCAAGTCGATTGGCGCCGATGCCAAGGGCAACATCAGCCTCAACGGGTCGAGGATTGCGGTGGGAGAGGCGATTCGTCAGGCGTACAAGCGGATTGGCACCAAAGTCCTTGAGCCGCTGATGAGCGTTGATGTCGTGGCAAGCGACGAGAGCACCGGCGATTTGATCTCCGATCTGACACAGCGAAAAGGCCTTATCGAACGCCTCGAAACGGCAGAGCTTCGCAATGTCATCCATGCGATCGTGCCCCTTCGCAGCATGTTTGGCTATTCGATGAAGCTGAGAACGATCACCCACGGACGCGGCAGCTTCTCAATGCGTTTTCTGCGATTTGACTCGATTTAAATTGATTTTTAACCAGTTTTTTTTGCAATGGGGGCCGCGCCCCCTGCGCCGCTATCGGCGGCTTTGCCGCCGATACGCGTCTACCCCCAAAGCGGGGCCTCAATCGCCGGCCCCGCAACGCCCCGCTCCTTTTTTGTGGGGGAACCAGTTCCCCCACACCCCCTGCAATGCTGCGCATTGCTTGTGGGGTCGGAGAGCTTGGGCATGATGAACCCCCATGCAGAGGCATACAAAGGAAATACGCATCGTGTTCAAAATTTCTTTAAGAACGAAAATACTAACCCTTCTGCCGGTGATAGCGGTGAGTGTGCCGATGTATTTTCTGATTTCAGGATACATCAAAAGCCTTCCGAAAATTCGTTACAACAATTATGCTGGCAATCAGCCAGCGGCGCAGTACCCGGATACCAGATTTGCCGTCATCAGCGACCTGCACATCTATGATCCATCCCTCGGCAGCACTGGCACCGCTTTCGAAAAAGAACTTTATTCAGATACAAAACTGCTTTTGGAGAGCGAAGCTTTGCTGGATTTTGCCATCCATGAGCTGCTTCAGTCCGATATACAGTTTGTACTGGTTCCAGGGGATTTGACCAAAGACGGCGAACGGGTCAATCACGAGATTGTGTCTGCGAAACTGCAGAAACTGGTGGATGCCGGGATCAAAGTTTTTGTGGTACCGGGAAACCATGATGTGAACAACCCGGATGCAAGCCGCTTTATGGGCGATGAAAAACAGCCCGTCGACAGCATCTCTGCCGATCAGTTTGCGCAGTTCTATCAAAATATGGGCTATCGTGATGCCATCTCACGTGACAGCCATTCTCTGAGTTATGTGGCGCAACCTGTGGATGGGCTGTGGCTAGTGGCCATTGACAGCTGCAGATACAGTGAAAACGTCCCCGGAAAAAGTGCGATCGTCGGTGGAGGAATCCGTCAGGAAAGTGCCGATTGGCTTGCCGGGGTGTTAGAGCAGGCCGCAGAGAAGAATATTGCCGTGATAGCCATGATGCACCATGGCATGATGGAACACTGGAACGGTCAGGCAAAGCTGCATCCCGACTATATTGTGAGCGATTATAGGCATGTCGGAAAGTTTCTGGCATCCTACCATGTGCGGCTTGGTTTTACCGGCCACTATCACGCACAGGATATCGCACGTGCAGAATTTGATGGGAACGTGCTGTACGATATAGAAACGGGATCGCTGGTGACGGCCCCATGCCCCATACGGTATTGTTCTATCGAACAAGGCGTTTTGACTGTCCGAACGGATACCATTGTGGAAAAACTGCACCCAGGCACCGATTTCTCGGAGAAATCGCGGCTTTTTGTCAAAGAAACCGTCAAACGAGAAGCCATTGCTACTCTAAAAAAGCACAGGGTATTGGATCAGGATGCAGACCATATCGCAAATGTTGTGGGGGATGCTTTTGTGGCACATTACCACGGCGACGAAGACGCGAGTCTGCGCCCATCTTTTGACACGAGTCAACTGAGCCTGTGGGGCAAGATTGTGTACCGTACGCAAAAATATGTGCTGGACGGACTCTGGCACAACTCGCCGCCGGCGGATAATCATGTGGTCATTGACTTGAGGTAGTTTTTTCGTGGGGGAGCATTGCTCCCCCACACCCCCTGTAAAACCATTACGCATAGAAACCACCCCGTCGCCTGCGGCGCCACCCCTCCAAAGGAGGGGAATTTATGTTGCCTGCTCCGCAGTTGTTCCTCCCTCAAATCTGACGGTAAAATTTTAGACAATGCAACATACTACGTCATTTCCTGTTTGCATTGTTGGGTACCAGGCCAAAAACGAAACACGTCGCCTCTCACCCACAAGCAATGCGTAGCATTGCAGGGGGTGTGGGGGAACTGGTTCCCCCACTAGGAAACGATGTGAATGTTGAGCCATTTTCCACGGCGGAATCTGATGTAGAAGACGATGCCCATGCCGATGATGGCAATGGAAGCCGCTGTCCATGCGCCATATATGCCCCACTGCATGACTTCGCCGAAGACAAAGACGAGGGGAATGAGGACACACCAGATGATGCCCAGCATGACGATCATGGGGAAGCGAGTGTCGCCGGCGCCTCTGAGCGCGCCTGCAGAAACGATATTGAGCGCATCAAAGAGTTGGTAGACAACGCCAAAAATGAAGAGATTTGCAGCGATCTGAATGACATCCGTGTCTGATGAGAAGGCGTTTGCGATGGGGTAACGGAGGAGGAAGAATAAGACGCCCAATATCCCAAGAACTACGACAGACAAGCGGATGCTGTGGGTAGCGGTGATTTTTGCCGCCTCCTGGTTTTTGGCCCCCAGGTACTGCCCAACGAGGGTCGTGGTGGCGATAGAGAAGGCAAGGGCAAACATGAAGGCGAATCCCATGAATTGATAGACGATGGCGTTGGCGGCGGCGGCTTCCTTGCTCAGGGAGGCAATGTAGAACCCAAAGACGAGCCATCCTGTTTGTTCAAGGCCCCAGGCGACACCCACGGGGAGGCTGAGGCTGAGGTATTTTTTGTAGGTGCTGAGTGATGGATGGACGAGACGGCGAGTTTTGTATTTGGCGTGATTTTTTCGGTTCAGCACGACTGCGAAGTACATGAGGCATTCAATGCCCTGGGCGATAATCGTGCTGATGGCAGCGCCCTTGACACCCATGGCTGGAATGGGGCCAAAGCCAAAGACGAAGGCATAGGTGAGGGGGACGTTGATGAGAATAATGACAATGGACACGATGGCAGGGGTTTTCATGTCGCCCAGCCCTCTTAGAAAAGAGACGAGGCCAAACGAAACAAAGACCCATGGACTGGCCATGAGACGCACGTCCATATACTCAAGCACAGGTTGAACGATTTGCGGATTGGTGTTGACGAGGTCGAGGATCGTTGGGAGGAAGGGTCTGAGAATAAAGTTGATCAGCACGCCGGTCATAACGGCCAGATACAGGGCATGCCAAAGCATGTGGCCGCAATCTGCGTTTTTTTGCGCGCCGAAGAATTGCGACACAAATGTCGTCAATCCGGCCAGGACACCAAAAAAGAATGCCAGAAGGCCGAAGAGTGCCGGCGCACCAAAGCCGACAGCAGCCTGAGCTTCGGAACCGAGGTAGCCCATAAAGAGCGTATCGATGATTCCGAGGGCTGCCATGGAAATCATGGAGAGAATAATGGGGAAGGAGAGGTATAGAACCTCTTTCACTGAGGCTTTGCGTGTTGCCAGCGGCAAAGCCGTTTGTGAAGCAAGCATTGGAGTCACCTGAGCGCACATGGGACGGGGCAGGCCCCGTCTGTCAGTTTTCTTTTCGTGGGGGAGCTGCTCCCCCTTTAGGGGGACGCCAGCAAAGCTGCTAGGGGGGGCCACACCCCCTGCAATGCGCAGCATTGCTTGTGGGTGAAGGGCAAAATGTTATTGTTTGTATGGAGGACGCTGAATCAGACTTTTTCCTTTAAGTTGAAGTTACTCATCCAGCCTCGGGCCAGGAACAGGGCAATGGGCGAGATCATGGCGATGGCACCAAAAATCAACCACATCATTTCGGGGTTCTGTACGGCGGAGGGGTTTTCGGCAAGATCCGGCACAAAGTGCGCCATGAAGTGCCCCGCGTACAAGCCGGCGATGAATTTGGTAAGGAACCAGGGAAGCTGAGCGATGCCAATATAGGCACCCACTTTGTCTTTTGGCGCAATTTCAGCCACGTGCTGCAGGAATCTTGGCTGCCAGATGGCCTCGCCTATCGACATGATGACGATGTAGGTGAGGAAGGTGATTGGAAATTGCCCGAAGCAAAGTAAAAATGTGGGCAACGCCATCACAGTGGTGCCGATGATCATTATTTTATAGACATTGCCCCTGGCAGTCAGCGCAGCAATGATGGGAGCCAGGACGAAGATAATCAGGGGGTTAATGTTGCTGAAAGTCTCGAAGTTGTCGGAGATGGCAGGAAATTCTGTATAGGCGCGCGTAAGATATGCTGGGACAAGGATGTACGAGTAGACAAAAAGCGTCTGAACAGGAATGAGGATGAAGATGAAGAAACCGAACTTCAGATCCGCCAGGGGGTGTCCTTTGAGCCAGTCAAGCAGGGTACCTTTGGTTTTGACCGGCTCTTTGGTCGGCTCAGAAGCCTTGTTCGTGTCGGCGTTGGTGCCTTTCCTGGGGCGCCATAGGAAGATGGCATACAGGATGAGAGCGATGCCCATGATGGCAGCGATGAAGACGAGGCTTCCAGAGTAACCGTTGGTTTGGGTTTTGACTTCGGAAAAGCGCCGTATGTGCGGCAAGATGAGACCAACGAGGAATGCGCCCAGGTTCATGCCGGCATAGAGCATGGCATAAGAGACGGCCGATGTTCTTTTGTCAGAGTACTGGCGCGTGGCCGAATAGAGCGCGGGTTGGTAGAGTCCGTAGGACAGGCCCCCAAGAAGCAATGCACCTGCAACCACGAAGAAGAAAATTGAATCCAGGCCGGTGCCCATCTGGCTGAACCCGGACTCGGCAAAGCCAATGACGATGCGCGTGATCAACAGCACGACAAGTGCGATACCCAGCGCGCGTCTGGCACCGATTTTGTCTGAGATGCCGCCGAACAGAAGCTGTGACAGCGTTACAGCCATCGCGAAACCTGTGACAACGTAGGAACCCCAGGCGTCTGTCAGGCCGACATTGTTTGTCATGTAGAGGAACAAATAAGTCAGCGTGCCAAAGTAGGCCATGCCTTCGAGGACATTGATGAGGTTGAGACCGAAAATTTCTCTTGGTGCTTTTGCAAAGGCTTTGAAAGTATCGATGGTTTCGCGGATGCCTTTTTGCACAGCGCCGCCGAGGGTGATGGGTTCATCCTGTGGCATGCCAGAAGCGTCTGGTTCGTCTTGAGATGTTGCCAGGGTTTCAGCTTCGACGGCGAGTTGTGCATCGTCTTTCGGATGTATCTGCGGCGGCTCTTCCAATGTCATTCTCTTTCTCCTCAGGGATCTCGCTGGGTGCAGGCGGGAGACGTTTTCCCGGGCGCACGTTTTCCGATGGGTCGCAATACCCGTTTTTTTCCCCAAGCCCAACGAAAAAGATTGGGGGTGTCCGGTGTCCGGTGTCCAGAGTGGGGTTAATCTGGCTCCCGGATACTGGCAACTGGCAACTGGCAACTGGTGTACGGAGATTTGTCATTTTCTTCCTCTGGGCGTATGTTTGTAGCAGGAGACGGTGCGTTTTTTTGAATTTGGGGAAGGTGGCACATGATGGGTGTAAGACGGCGTTTGGGTTATGTGTTTGGCGGTGTGGTGCTGACATTATGCTGCCAGTCGGTTTTGTGGGCTGAGTCTTTGGGGCATTTTGAGGATTGGGATTTTGAGATGCAAAAGAGCCTTGGCCTTGCGTTGGCTGAGTCGGGGGCGTGGTCTCAGGCGGAGGTTTATTTATCGTCGGTGGGGCCTCATTCACAGGATTGGAATCTTCAGCTTACCTGGGCAAAAGTGCGGCTGCAGTTGGGGGATATCCCCGGTGCCCAGGCTGTCATTGGTGTGGCGCTGGTGCAGCACCCCAATAATCCGCGTGTATTGTTTATGGCCTCTGATATTGCGGCGGATGCGCATGATGCGCAAAACGCGGTGTCCTATGCCAGGCGCGGTCTGGCGCTTCAGCCGCATAACGTTCGTGGCGCTCAGGCTCTTGGGCGGCTTTATTATCAGCAGCAGGATTGGGGCGCAGTGATTGAGACGTATGAGCGTTTGCTGACGTATTCGCTCCCCACGAGCGAGGTTTTGGTTCGGTTGTCGACGGCTTATGAGAAGCAGCAGGCGCTTGGGAAGGCAGAGGCGTATTTGCTTCAGAATGTGGAGGTTCATGCCAATCGCCTTATGGCATTGATGCCGCTTCATCGTTTTTATGCGAGAACGCATCAGCCTGAGAAGGCGAGGGCGATTGAGCGTGAGATCGAGCGTGAACGGGCAAGCCGGGAAGGCAGCCGGGGGCTCAGAGCGCTGAATCCTTCCTGGAAGTAGTGGGCGGAGGGGTGAATCCATGTCTTGCGCCTGGTGGTGTGCCATGTTAGGATTTGCGCGATTTTGTGCGTCTCTTAGCAGAGCCGCTTTCTTGTTGGGCTTGACAGACATGAAGTGATGCGATGAATAGAAAGGTTCTCATACTTGGGATTTCGCTTGGGCTCCTTCTGATGATTGTCCTTATCGTGGCCGTGGTTTTTGTGGTTCAGAAGAAAGGGGCGAACAGGGCTGCGACGGGGATGACGGCCGATCAGGTTCAGAGGGATATTTTTCGTGCGAGCGATCCCTTTGCCAATCGCGAGGCGGATGCCATAGGGGTTGTTCGTCAGTATAAAGTGCTGGATCCTGCGTATGTGGAAGCAGTGGTTCGGGCGAGGAAGGATGGCAGGCCGGCGGCCGATTTGTCGCCTTCGTTCGTGTCCATCGATACTTTGGTCGAGCAGCAGTTTCTTGAGAAGCGTTTTAATATGAATTTCCTCAGGCGTGGGGAGTGGCGAGCACTTCATCTGGATATGGATACGGGGGAGACGCAGATTCCTGATCCCCAGTACGAAGTGTATCTGGATTATCACGATGAGTCTGTCACCGTTGGTCCTGTGTGGATTGTGGATCTTGAAACGGGTGTGGTGATCCCGCGAAATGACATGGCCAGCGTTTTTGAGCAGACAGTTTACAATTTCGATCAGATTGTTGAGAATCTGAAACGTCCGGGCAGCGTTGTCCGTGCGATTATTTCCCACAAATTTGATGTTGGCATTGATCTTGGCGGTGTTTTTTTGTTGCACTTCCTTAAATTGACAAACCGTCCAGGGCACCAGGATGATCGCATCATCGGCTGGACCGTGATGCATGAGTTTCAGGATGATTTTTCGGCGTACTTTCAGTGGGTTGAGCGCGATGAGGTTCGCGTTGCGAAGTTTCGCTTTAGCTGGAAGAGCAAGAGCCTTGAACCACGAGGTTTGATTGCCATTGATTTGATGGCGGCCGGCGAAAACATGTCCGCTATCAAACCCGTGGACATCTATCCCAAGGGTTATGTGAACAACTTGCATATTCCCCGTACGGAGCGCTGGCCGCGCGATCATTCGTGCCGAAAACGTGAACACAGGCAGATTTGCACAGCGTTTGTGATGGTGCTTGAGCAGCAGGAGTTTATCGCGGCGATGGGATGGCTGTTGACCAATGGCGAAGCCGATGCCAGCCATCGCTTTGAAAAATGCAACGAAGCCAGGTTATGCGGATGGTCTATGGATGAGGCATCCGGCGAATTGAACCCTGGCAATAGGGAGGATTTGTTTGAGATTCGCTACCGTTACGAGCTGAACGATCGCAAGCAGAGTGTGAGTTTTCTGGTCGACTCGGAGAAGGAAACGATTACGCCGCTGGATAAGCTTAGTCAGTGGGCCTATTGGAGTGTGACGCCTCGGACGTAGCCAGACCAAAGCCCCGCATGTTGCGGGGCGCTTTTTTTTGTACCTGATGGCGCTTGCCGATGGGGTTTGTGGTTGGCAGGCTTTCAGGGGACGGCTGGTCGTTTTGTCATTGGAAGGTTGGATGAAAGAAGTAGAGCGACCGCCAAACCGCTTTGTTAAAGGACCAGTTGCACGTACGCTCATCATGACGAGTCTGGCGATGATACCAGGGACTTTGTCGTTGTCCCTCTATCATGTCATTGACGCGTATTTTGTAAGCCGGCTTGGCCTGGATGCTTTTGCGGCAATGGGTTTTTGTTTGCCCATCATCGTTTTTGTCAATTGCATTTACCATGGCCTTTCGACGGGTATGATGACACTATTGTCCCATGCCATCGGCAAGCGTGATGATGAGGAGGCCTCGCGTGTGATAGCGCTTGGTCTGTTGCTTGTCGTTGCGGTTTCCCTGGTGGTGGGCGCGATGGGTGCGATGCTGATACGTCCGCTTTGTCAGCCGTTCATTGAGACACCAGAGGTTCTCGATTATGTCGTTGAGTTCATGGAGGTTTGGTTTTTAGGGAATTTTACGATTTCGCTTGGGATGACGAGCAATAAGCTTTTGCTTGCCATGGGGTATACGAAACAGGCGTCGTTTTGGATGGTCATGGGGTTTGTCATTAACATTGGGCTGGAGCCATTGTTTATTTTTGGACTTGGGCCTTTTCCTGGAATGGGGATGTATGGTGCAGCCCTGGCAACGGTAATTGCACAAGGGATAACGCCCATTGGGTGTTTGTACATCATTCAGAAGCGCCGTCCGTTTTTCTCGCGCGAAGCCTTTGTACCATCGTTAATGTTATCGTACTGGAAGCGGCTGGCGCTGTTTGCGCTCCCTGCGACGCTGAGTATTATCATCATGCCGATTAGCGGTCTTGTGGCAATTTGGATTGCTTCTCGTTTTGGGGACGCCATGGTTGCGGCCATGGCGGCGGCATCGCGTTTGGAGTTGATTGCGTTTGTCATTCCGATGTCGATGGGTGTCTCTCTGTCTCCGATGCTTGCGCAGAACTATGCGGCCAAACAGTATCGGCGTGTCCGGCAGATTCTCTTTTTTGCGATTCGATTTTCGGTTGTCTATCTGCTGGCGTTTGCGGCAATTTTTTTTGCGTTTGCGCACAAACTTGGTACGATATTTTCGGACGATGCACAGGTCATTGCGACGGTTGCGCAGTATTTGCGGATTGTGGCCTGGGGATATGCGGCACAGGAGGTTTTTCGTTTTTGCACATTTACCTTTAACAGCTGCAACCGTCCTTCGAGGGGGGCGCTGCTGAGCTGTGTGCGTGTCTTTGTGCTTCTGATTCCGCTGTCATTGCTGGCAGTTGTTTTTAACCATATACAGTGGTTGTTCTGGGGCAGGCTTCTTGCTGAAATGATATCCGCGACGTTTATTTTCGTTCTTACACGCCGCCTGCTTGCGGGTCTGATAGCACGGGGAGAGGACAGGGAGAGGGCAGCGCCGGCAGCTGCAATCGGTGAAGAGACAGAGTGGTAAGCGCAGAAAGGGAGAAGCAGGAGAAGAAGGAGAACAACCGTGAACAAATACCTATACATCGTTTTTGCGTTGATACTATTGTCGTTTCTGCCAATTCCTGCGTATGCCGACGTTGTCTATGGCAATGATTTCGCCGAAGCCAATAGCGACAAAACCGTACGCATTAGCGGATGGGGCATTTTTATGGTGAACAGCCCCACAGGCAGCATCATCACAAGGGAACGACCGGATCCTGGAAGTGGGGAGTTGACAGAATATCGCAACGGACAAAAGATCTTTATTTGGGCAACATACGCCAATTATGGTGTATGCTGGGGGATCGAGGAACTTAATCATTCTGGTCGTATTCCTGGCTGGGTTTTGATGGATGAACTTCTTATTCTATATGACAGACGGGACTTTGAGCTGGAAAACAAGGAGAAAATCTACCCGTACACAGGAGATCTTTCTGTTGTGAAAACTGCGAAAGAAGTGGTTGTGTGGGAGTGGCCCGGCTCTGACAGAGAGAAGAGGGTCGTTAATGCAGAATATTTATTTGTCGAGGATCGTGAGGGTTTTTGGAGAATTGGCGGTGCTTACAAAGACGAAGAAGGGCGTGAGTGGGTCAATATTTACAGCTACAGCTATTGGTCAAGAGTCTTGATTGAAGGGTGGATCTGCCTGAGCGATCCAGAGAATCGCGATATTCCTGCATTTAATCCCTCACCCAAACCGAAAAAATGGGATGAACCCTGTGGCCCATCTCAGGCTCAGGTATTCATGTCATGCCATACATCACCAGGTGGAGCAAAGGCGTGGTGGCACATATTCCTTTTGGTGGGAGTTTTTGCCGCTGTGTGGGTGGGAATGCGTCGTCGATCGCGAAATTGTCAGTGAGCTTACACGAGCATTGCCAAAATTGCGTCAGGTCTGATGAACTGCCGTATATGGATCTGTGGTGGTGTGTGATAGTGTTTTCAAGTCAGGTGTAGGCTTGCGCGCCGCAGAAATATATGCATGGCATAGAGGGGGGCCCCTACGTACGGCATTGGCAACATTATTGGTGTGGACAATCCTGTAGGGGCAACCCCCTGTGGTTGCCCTTGCCCCTGCTGTGCATGTTGATTTGCGCATCACCTTACCCACAAGCAATGCGCAGCATTGCAGGGGGTGTGGGGGAGCAATGCTCCCCCACAAAACGACTAGAAATTAACGATTTCGACAGCGACGCCGCGTTGTGTGCGTTTGGTTTCCCGGATGATCATGTTTTCTGCGGGCATGGCAAGGAGTGCGTCGATGTAGGCAAAGATGGTGTCTGGGGTGGAGGGGATGCCTGGGTTGATTTCGAGGGCGAGGCTGGTGGCGGATATCCATCGCTCAGCGATGTCTTCGACGCCGGGGATGCGCCTGAGGATTCTTCGCAGTGAGACGAGGGCATCGGCATTGGGGAGCGGGTCGAGGACGAGGACGGGGTTTGGGAAGAGATTTGGGATGTCGTCCTGGGTGGTGGTGGCGAGCATGGCGATGGCCAAGTCGGCAGCCATGAGGGTGATGGCGCGAATTTTGGCCTGTTCGATATTGGGTGCGCTGGCGTGGGTTGAGCGCGAGAGGTCGACGATGGCACCCTGTTTTGGGACGAGCTGGAGGTTAGCCTGTGCGCGGCAGTGGGTACGTTGCTGTTCGGTGCGGCACTGCCACTGAACTTCCCCTGTGAGGGCGGCCTGTGCGCCAAAAAGCGAGGCCAGGCTGCGGGCATTGTTGGCGGACAGGGTGGAGGGAGGGTAGACAGTTGGGCTCAGCCGTGTGGGTTTTTGTCGGATATCAACGACGTTAGTGCCTTGTGAGCGCAGTGCATCGGCCCACCAGAGATCGTGCTGTGAGAGAGCGGTGTTTGGCCACCATGTGTTGTGGCCGGTATGGGTGGATTCGGCAATGGCCACGAGGATGGGGGAGGCAAGGGCATTTTGGAGGGGGAGGGCTATGAACAGGAGGAGCGCCAGGCGCAGGAGTGTGTTGCGTGTCATGAAATGGCCTGAATTTGGGCAAAAAGGGTTGGATGTCTTGGATCGCATGGGCTAGCATCATGTGCGGCGGTGTGTGCACGGGTATTTTTCGCGCCCACGTCCAAGCACTTTCCAGAATAGTATTTTTTGCATGTCGACATCAAGGAATTGGGGATATGTGTCAGTTTGATGCAGCATTGTCGCGCCTTGGCGCGTCCTGGCAGGGGGAGCTGCCATTATTTCGTCATATGACGGACGACAGCCGTGAGGTTTGTCCCGGGGATTTGTTTGTGCTCAGGCAGGGGGCACAGCCTTTGACGCAGGCGCGGGCTTTTGAGATTTGTGCGCAGGCGATCGAGAAGGGTGCGGCGGCAATCGTGGCTTCGCCGGATTTTTTGTTGCCGTCCGGGGTTTGTGTCATTGCCCTGCCTGAACCCGAGGCGCATCTTTTGGCTTTGGCGCAGGGGTTTTATGGTGAGCCCGGGGCAGAGATGAAGATCGTGGCGGTCACTGGGACGAACGGCAAGACGAGCACGGCGTGTATCATCGAATCGCTGGCGCAGTCGCTTGGCCTTCGGGTTGGGGTGATGGGAACGGTGTCGCATCGTTATCCTGGCTATTGTGAGGAATCGATCAATACGACGCCCGGGGTCTTGAAGCTGTATCGTCTGCTTCATGGGATGGCGTCTGCGGGGTGTGACATGGTTGTCATGGAGGTATCCAGCCACGCTGTGGTTCAGGGGCGGATTCAGGGGTTACATTTCGATGCGGCGGTTTGGCTGAACCTTGGAACGGATCATCTCGACTATCATAAGACACGTGAGGCTTATGCGAGTGCGAAGGCGCGCCTGTTTTCGGAGTATCTGGCCAGGAGTTATGTGTCTGGAAAGCGGCCAGTGGCGGTGTTTAATGCCGATGACGGTGATGTCAGTGCCCGCATGGCATCGTGCTGTGCTGCGTCTTGGGGCGGGAAGGTGGTGTCGTTTTCGACACATTGTGGTGTGGGTGCCGACCTGGCATTTGAGTCGGTGATTTGGCAGGGAGGCAGGTGGTGTGGCGTGGCGAAGTGGGAAGGGGAATCGCAGGCTTTCACGCTGCCTTTAATGGGGCGATACAATTTGGACAATGCGGCGGCAGGATGTGCAGCGCTCATGGGGCTTGGTTTTTCTCCTTCGGGCGTGATTGATGCCATGTCTGAGATGCGTGGGATACCTGGTCGGATGCAGGCTGTCAGTGATTCGCCCTGTATCATGATTGATTTTGCCCACACGCCCGAGGCGCTTGAGCGGTCGCTGTGTACCGTGCGTGAGACAATGCCGTCACAGGGGCGGCTGATAGTGGTGTTTGGTGCGGGGGGAGACAGGGATCCTTCCAAGCGTCCCATGATGGGGGAGGCTGCGTCGAGAGGGGCGGATTATCTCATTGTCACGAGTGACAACCCGCGCACGGAGGATCCGGAAACCATCGTGGATGCCATCCTGACAGGCGTGTCAGGGGCGGTGCCCTGTGAGCGGATTGTGGACCGCAGGGAAGCCATTGGCAGGGCCGTATTTTTGGCGTCGGATCAGGACGTGGTGATCGTGACGGGCAAGGGGCATGAGGATTATCAGATTGTTGGGAATGAACGGCGTCCGTTTGACGAGCCTGCCATCATTGGGGCATTTTTGTCGGAAAGAAAACAAAACTGATTTCTTGGCATGCGTCGTGCACGTTGTTTGAGATAAAGTTTGGTGTTTTGGCGTTGGAGTCTCCAACAAGGAGGAAGCGATGAAAAAGTTAAGTATATTTGCAATAGCAATCATGATGTCTTTTGGTTTGGCGGGCTGTATTTTTGATGATTGCACGGGAGGCTGTGTGGATGACGATATCTGGTACAATCGTGATGACGATGATTGCCGGTTATTTGGCATTCGCTGTGACGCGGGTGAGTCCTGTTACCATGACATGAATTGCCGGGGCGGTTTGGTTTGTTCGTCGGGTGTTTGTGCGTGGCCTGATGATAAGGACAAGTCGTGTCTATGGACGAATGATTGTGCGTCGGGCGAGCTTTGCATTTCTGGCGTATGCAGGCCAAAGAATGAGGATATTTGTGACATCATCGCGTGTCCTTCGGGTTATGCCTGTGAGGCTGGCGCATGCGTTAAGAAGGCAGAGTGTCTCTCCAATAAGGATTGCCCGGGCGATGACATCTGCACAGATGGGCGCTGCATTCCATGCCAGACGGATATTTGTGATCCCGGCCAGGAAGTGGAGTGTGTGTTTGGCAAAGAATGTGTCAGCAACTTGTGTGTCGACGGAAAATGCCTGGCGGAAGGGGCTTGCATTAACGACGACAACTGCTCGGAAAACCAGATTTGCCTGGATAGGAAGTGCGTGGCGTCCTATGAGTGCACTTCGGATTCGCATTGTGCCTCGGGTCAGATATGCAATTCTGCCTACAAGTGCGAGGATGATGTGGAGTGCCGTGTTGACGCGGATTGTGGCGGCGGGCTGTTGTGCGTGTCGAACATCTGCATTGAGTGCCGTCTGAGCTGTGAGTGTCCCAATGAGGGAGATATCTGCGTGAACGGTTATTGTGTTGCCGGATAACGGCAAGGGCAGGCACATGGGTTTGTGAGGGCAGACACGCAGGTCTGCCCCTACTTTTTTTTGCGGGGGCCGCGCCCCCTGCGCCGCTATCGGCCCGCAAACCCCCGTCGCCTGCGGCACCACCCCCTTTAAAAAGGGGGCGCGGCCGATACGCGTCTACCCCCTTTGCGGGGCTCAATCGCCGCCCCGCAACGCCCGGCTCGTAGGGCGTTGCCCTACGCTCTGTGGGGGAGCATTGCTCCCCCACACCCCCTGCGATACTGGCGTATCGCTTTGGGGCAGAAATGGTTGCCTTTGGATAAAATGACTGCCCCTTTGGCAGTTTTTGGGAGTAGTGTTGACAGCTTGTTTTTGTCACTCCACCCACAAGCAATGCGCAGCATTGCAGGGGGTGTGGGGGAACGTGTTCCCCCACGTAAAAAATAAAAACTCTAATCTCTTGGATTAAACGTCGAGATTTTGGCGAGGTTCTCGAAGAGTTCTTTTTCTTCCTGGGAGAGTTTTTTGGGTATTTGTATTTGGACTTCCATCATGAGGTCGCCTCTTCCCTGTTTCATGAAGAGTCCTTTCCCCGGGAGTCTGAGTTTTTGTCCTGACTGAACCCCTGCCGGCAGTGTGAGCCGGACATTGCCTGCTGCCGTCTGGCATTCGAGTTGGGCGCCCAGGGCGGCTTCCCAGGGGGTGACTTTGAGTTTTTGGATGATGTCGAACTCGGAAGTCTCGCAGTTCTTTGTTGCGGTGAGGTTGACGCGCACCCTGAGGTCTTCGCCGTTTGGGCCCTGGCCTTTGAGCTTAAAGACCGTTTTGTCTTTGGCACCTTTGGGGATGTTGACCTTGATTGAGCGTGTCTGAGAGCCAAAGGTAAGGGAGATGGATTTGGGCTCGGGATCGAGGATCTCTTCGATGGAGAGCGGGAGATCGACAACAGGCGATTCGGTTGCCGAACGCCTGCCTGGCCTGCGCCTGGCGCCTTCGTCAAACCCCTGAGCGCCAAAGACGTCGCCCCCAAAATTCTGTGAACTGAATCCTCCGCCCATGCCACCCATGCCGCCAAAGAGTGTCTGAAAGAAGTCGCTCATGCCGCCCATGCCGCCGACATTGAAGTGAACGTTCTGGCCGCCAGCGCCAAAATTCATGCCCTGCCAGCCCGGAGGCGGCGTGAAGCGCTGACCGTCTTTCCAGGATGCGCCCAGCGCGTCATATTGTTGTCTCTTAGCGGGATCCTTGAGGACCTCGTAGGCTTCGCCAACATCCTTGAACTTTCCCTCTGCGGACGGATCGTTCTGATTAAGATCCGGGTGATACTTTCGTGCAAGCTTTTTGTAAGCTTTCTGAATATCGTCGGCGCTTGCCGTACGTTCGATCTCCAGAACCTTATAATAGTCTTTATAATCAACACTCATGAATTATCTCCATCTTCGACGTCGCATGGCAGGGCGTGGGGTGTTTTGCGTCCTAACAGCATCAGGATAAACAGCACACACCGCCTCCAGGCGCGGCGTAGTCAGGACGGGTTTTTGACAACAACAACACGGGCAATCCGGGCGATATCACCGTTCCCGTACACAAATCCCCGCCGTTCGACGTACGCGATGGTATTGTCTGGAAGCGATGGGTTGGGGAGCGTTGCGATGGCTTCGTGTCGTTTTGGATTGAATGGCTGCCCCATGTCATCGGCTGCTTTGATGCTAAGGTTTGCCAGGCATTTGTCCATTTGCCGCAGTATGGAGACAAAACCTTCAAACCATGGCCCTTCCTTCTCCGGCAAAGCCGAGATGGCACGTTCGGTGTTGTCATAGACGTCGAGCCAGTCGCCAATCACTCTCTCCCGTTCGCGTCTTCTCACATCGTCGAATTCTTTGGAGGTGCGTTTGCGGAAATTGTCAAAATCTGCTGCCAGCCTGATATAGGCAGTTTTCCAATTGGTTGCATCTTTCTCCTGCTTTATTTCTTCTCCGGGTTGCACCTCGGCTTCTGATTCAGAGGGTTCTGACGGGTCAGCATGACAGACGTTCTCCTGGCTGATGACATCTTCCTGTGCATGCATCTGGCTTTCTTCGACCTCGACTTCGATTTCAGGTTCGTGCGCATCTGCCTCTTTTGGTGCAGCAGCGGCATCCTGTGCCTTATGGGAGTTGGAGACGTCGTTTGGGTTAGAAGGGGTATGTTTGTCGTCGTGCTGACTCATGGGTATTGTCCTTTTGGTTAACAGGGCAGTGATCCAATCGATCGGAATTATTTGGGGAACTTCGCCCTTTTTTGGGCTGTCTGGCAAATTTAGGCACATGCTGTGCGAGGGCAAGTCTTACTTTGTGCCTCACATGCGGGGTCATACGTTTCCATTATTAAAACGACTTTCTTCGATATCGCTTTGTGCCTCACATGCGGGGTTATACGATTCATCGTTGCCGGGTATCGCCGAATGCGAAGCTATGAATGAAGTGCTGGGCCGTTTCAAGGTCAAACTGTGTATCCCGTCCGTAGTTGGCAATGAGATACCGGTGCTGTGGGTTAAAGACCCAGGTTGCCAGCCCGCGGGTATGTTCCTGTGGTATGGAAAAGGCACATTGCACCGTGACGAAGGATTCGGTGATGCGCTGACTGCAGTCGGGTTTATCCGAACCGAGTGCCATCAGCCAATCGGTGACGACTGTCTTGCGCGTTTCGGGATGGTGGTAGGGGCTATTGAGATCAGAGGGATCGAGCCTTGAGACGTTGACGAGAAATTGACCATAGCGATGGTGTTGTGCCGAATAGACGCCTTCATGGTGAACTTCCTCATAGAGGGGATCACGTGGAAAGCGCACGGTGAAGCTGTCGGTTTTGCTGATGAAAGGGGGCCAGTTTTGTGGAAGCAGGCGAGCCTGGCTGTCTTGGATGGCTTCTTTGACAAGGGCGTCTGCATCGAGGCCATCCTTGTTGATCATGGTTTGGATGGCCTGGTCGACAGCAACGAAGATGGTTGTCAGGTCGATGCGCCAGGTGTCATCCTCGTGCCAGAACCCAAGCCGCGTGATGTGTTTGTCATCTATGGTGCCTTCATAGTAAAGATCGCCGGTAACATAACGTTTCCCGTTGGCATCGAAGGCCTGCAGGTTATCGAGTGAGGCTGTCTGGAAGGTTTGATACCCTATCCAGCCCTGATTAAAGGCCACCTCGTAAAGTGCCTCTGGCGTGGCTTTCATGATGAAGTCATAGGACAGCCGTTCGATAATGACGGCAATGTTGGCTCGCAGGGCCGGAGAGAGTTGGGGGCTGAGGCGTTCGAAGTCTTTGGGGCTGTTGAGTGCAGTTCTGGCTGCGGTCAGCAGGTGGGCGTAGTAGGTGAGCGAGGATTGGGCAAGGTAACGCGTGGCAGTGGTACCTTTGTAGCTCAGGACAGCCACCTTAAAGTTGCGAAACACGCTCTGGATGGCTTTTTTTTCTTCTGCGGTGACAGGACCAAGCGGCATAAAGGCATTGGATGATGCTGCAGGCTGCTCAATGGCCTGTTGTTTGTCTTTGTTGGAGGCGGCGGGTTGGTGGGATGGGTCGGAGGCCGACTGACTCTGGCAGCCTGCACACACACTCAAAACAGCCATGACAACGATGAGGGATGGTTTTTTTTTCATGCGTGCGATTCATCTATGCAGGGGCCGGCAATACCATGGCGCGGGGATTTAGGGGGTGGAAGGCGGGAGAGGCCTGGGGGCTTCAACCGCTTTGTCTGCTTCTTTCCCCATATCGCCAATCGGTATAACAGGCAAGGAGGGCAGAGAGCCATATCGATCTTGGTACTGCGTCAGGAAGTTGAATGCATGTGCCATTTTATAGGCGTGGCTTTGGTTCAGAACCTGATGAACTTCGGGTGCATAGCGTTCGACTTTCTCGGATAGCAGGCTCAGCAGGCACAGGATGAAAAAAATCATCAGTGTCGACTGGACGATGCCTAAACTGGCGCCAAAGATGCGGTCGGTTTTCTCGGCAATGCGTATGCCCTGTACGAGGGTGTTGCGCAGGAAGGCGCCGGTGCAGAAACAGGTGATGTACAGGACAGCGGCGCTCACCGACAGCAGGATGACATGGGCGTATGGTCCGTGCAGTTGAATGGAAGTTTCGTTTTGCAGGATTTTTTCGAGGACACCGGCCAGCGGCATGGCAAACGCGTAGACGGATACGATGCCCAGGAGGGCAAAAATTTGCCGGGTGAAACCTTTTCGGTATCCGTAAACGCCAAGCACCAACAAAGTGAAGAGAATGAAACCATCGACAAACATGCGGATCTCCGCCAGGGCATCGTAAGCTGTTACTGAGGCTGAAGCCTGACGCTGTATTCCGAGACGGGCTCGGTCAGCACAACACTGTGCGTTTTGTAACCGGGTGCTGAGACATGGATGCGTACAGGGCGCGTTGTCGATGTTGTCTTGACGCGGCAGACGCCGTTCTCGCACTCACCTGTTGCATTCAGGAAGCCTGGCCGGGCAGCAGGAGGATCGTATTTGAGCGTGAACTCGAAGATTGCATATGTGGGAGCTGCCTTGGGAGCTGCCTTGGGGTCTTCCTCTTGATTTGGGTGTTTGGGAGGCTTTTTTGTGTTTCCGGAATCTTTGCCTTTTGGGGGTTCCTGTTTGGCGTTTTCGGATGCCGGACTGGCAGGATCGGGGGTGGGATCAGGCCCATCTGCCCGCAGGAGATCCGGTTCATAACTGAGTCCGAAGGCAAGGGCATCCTGCGAGACATCGACTGCCAGCCTGGCGACCATGTCAAGGAGATCCATGTCGACGGTGTGACTGACCTGGGGAGATGATTCGGTCTCGGGCTGTATATTGCTGAATGGCTGGGGCTTTTTGCCGGAGAAGGGCCAGAAGACGAGGATGAGGATCAAAACCGCGATAACCGCTAAACCGGCGAAGAGGAGTATCCAGAGCAGTGCTGGCGACTTTTTGGCTGCAAGCTGGGGTATCGAAGCTGAGATAGAGCCTGAATCTGGTGTTTCGTGTATGGGTTGAGAGGGAGGGGATGTGGGTGACAGGTGGCGCAAGGCACTGGGAACGTTTGGCGCAGGGCGAATGGAGGCAAAATGCTGCGAAAAACCTGGCGGGAGGTTGATGGGCACGGTGGCACGGTTGTCTTCTTCTGCAAAGAAGCCATCATTATTTCCGTCATCGCCCCTGAGCCGGCACCCCTGCAGGGCAGGCATCAGGTTTGGTTCATGCCAGTGGGCCAGGGCGTCGATCACCTCCTGGGCAGAAGTGAAGCGGTTTTCTGGTTCCTTTTCGAGGAGTTTGAAGATGACGGCAACGAGGTTTGGAAATTGCCAGACTTCTTCGGGAAGACTTTTGGGCGTCATGAAAAGGTGCTTGGCAATCGTGACATGAAGCGTATCGCCGTCGAAGGGTGCGTACCCTGCCAGCATTTCATAGGCGATGCACCCGACCGAATAAAGATCCGCTATTTGCGTCAGAAGCTGGGAGCGAAACTGCTCGGGGGGCATGTATTTGGGTGTGCCCACCATTTCGTTTTTGCTTTTGTCCTTGCCCTCTTTGTCATCGTCCGAGATGATCCTGGCAACGCCAAAATCCAGAACTTTAACAAAGTCGGTAGGAAAACCCACGCGCGAGCATAGCATAATGTTGGCCGGCTTGAGGTCGCGGTGTACGAATCCGAGGTCATGGGCTTCGGAGAGTGCGGACAATACCTGTGACAGTATTGGGACGACGCGATCCGGGGCGAGGATGGGGATTTCTTCCAGGAGCGATTTGAGCTGGATGCCAACGACGAATTCCATCGCGATGTAGGGCAGGCCTGTGCTCGTCTTGCCTGTATCGTAGAAGAAAACCGTATTGAGTGCGCGAAGCTTTCTCAGGATTTTGCTTTCCTGTTCGAAGCGCTCGAACACGCCTGCCTGGTGGAAGCACTCTGCTGAGAGGATTTTAACGGCAACATCGCGCTGAAGATTCAGATCCGTTGCACGGAATACCACACCGCTTCCGCCTCTTCCGACGAGCTCTGTCAGCTGGTAGCGTCCGTCGATGATGTCGCCTAATGACACCGCATCCCGTGTGACATCCATGATGTGCCAAACTCCGTCGATCTTGCTTGGCCGAACTGCCCCTTTGCAGGAGGGACAAAACTACGAGTTTGCACTTTAGGGTATCTCATGGTGAGTGTCAAACTTTGAACCCGTCTTCCATAAAAGGTGCGGCGTATCTGCTTGCAGATAGCCGTGCCCGGCCGCGTATTGCCCGCACGGTGGTGCGGGCAATAGCGGGCGTCCAAGAAGACCCCGGAGCGTCTTATGTGGTGGTTTTTGAAGTGATATTTTCAATCATTTCAACATCAACTGGTGATATTTTTACAAATACTCTGCCTTAATTTTGTGGTTGCGATTGGGGGGAGTGGGGTAGAGCTGAGGGGTCGAAGATGGTGGGTGGGAGAGATAAGGCGGGGGGGAGGTGGGTCAAAACTTGAGCAAAGTTTGGGGTGTGTTATATAATCAGGCGAGTATGTGTTTAGAGAGACGGCCGCATTGGCCACCAAGACATAGGGAGCGTTGCTGATGATGGATGACAAGGAGCCTCGTGGCATAGAGGGGTTGGATGGTGATATTGATGCGGCAATGGATTTTCTGGGCAAGCCGGAAGAGCATCGTCCTGCAGTTGCGGACAGGGGGGCTCGCATGAGTTCGAGCCGGTTGCCGGCGATTGCGCCAGGTCGTGGCGGAGCATTTCCGTCTCGTGCCTATCCGAGTGTTGCGCCTCCGGTTCCGGGTGGTGCGCCTGCGACGCCGCCTCCCATGCCGCCGGTTTTGTCTTCGGCGCCGAACGCGGCCACGCCGCCGAGTGTGCCGGGCGCGTCCAGTCGTGGCAGCCGTGGCGGTCGCGGCGGGGTTGTCATGGGCCGCGCACGGGGGAGCATGCCTGAGGGCGGGCAGCCTCCGAGTTTGCCCAACCGAAGCTCAGCTTCTATCGAGAGCGTTTTTGGGGATTTGACCGAGGCTGCGCGGGAGGCGATCGAGTCTGTCGAGGGGCATCCAGAAGAAGCAGAGGTGATGCCGATGGGTGTTCCAGCCGATGCGGTTGAGGCTGTGGCCGAAGATGCGGATGCGATCCTCAACGATATCTTTGGCGGCGGTTCGGCGTCTGTGGCGGGAGCATCGGGTGAATCAGAATCGTCGGCAGATGCCGGTGTGCAGGAAGAATCGCCGGCCGCTGAATCGCAGGGATTTGGCGCATCGGGTCTTGGGGCTTCAGGGTTTGAGTTGTTTGTGTCCGAGTCTGGTCTTGGGTTTGCGTCTGGTCTTGGTCAGGCTTCCGCTGGTTTTGGCGCTTCCGAAGCCGTGGCTGAGCCGTACGATGCTGTTGAGCAGGTTGAGCAGGCGGAATCAGCGTATTCGGAGGATTTGAGTGCGTTCGAATCTGAGACTGAGGCGGAGGAAGTTTCAGAACAGGCCGGGCAGGTCTCGGCGCAGATGGAGGCGCTGGCTGAGCAGGTGCAGGAATCAGAGGCAGATTTTCTGGCTGAAGAGGCTGCGGTGTCAGCGCTTTTGGCTGAAGAGGTTGTGATGTCAGAGCTGTCCCAGGAATTGGAGGCAGTCGATGTTGAGCAGGACGATGTGCTGGCGTCGGAGGTGATTGACGAGGAGGCCGCGGCAGGGGGTGTTATCGAAAAGGGACCGGCATTTGAAATTAAGCCCATTCCAGAGGATTTGCGTGCCGAGGCCTATCTGCGTGACAATGGGAGCTATCGCAATGAGTCAAGGCGTCTGCTGCGGACCCAGAACTGGGCAGAATTGACGCAGGTGATGTCTAACGTTCTGACCTATGCACAGTGGGCGAATCTGCCGGAGGTGCGAAGCAGCATCCTGAGTGAGCTTGCGGGCATATATGGAGAGCGGATCGGAGACAAGGCAAAGGAAGAGTCGACGTATGCGCAGCTCCTTCGAGAGGATCCCGCCAATCAGAATGCCCTGAGCTATATGCAGGGGATATATGAGGCCCGGGGAGATTTCCGCGGCATTTACGACATGTATCGCCGGGTAGTCGATGCCGTTTGGGAGACGGAAGATCGCATATTTTACACGCAGAAAGCGGCGGATGTTGCCGAGTTGTCGCTTCGTGACAGCGCCCTGATGATAGCGGTCTGGGAGCATCTCTGGTCGCTCGGTGAGAACAGCATTGCTGTTCAGGGCGCATTGATGACGGCGTATCGCAACAGCGGCCGCTGGGAGAAGCTGGCGGCGTTTATTGGCGAGCGTTGTGTCAACTGGGGACGGATGGAGCGCCTTGGGCTTCGCGAAATCGTCGAGATTTATATTTCGGGGATGAGCGATGCGGAGCGTGCGCGTGCTGTGCTGGATGTTCTCCTGAAGCAGCGCCCTGCGGATCCGCTTTTGCTGTTGCAGGAAGTCAATGTATGCCGGCTCAGCGGGGATATCGACAAGCTTGCCACGCTCAGCCGGATGTCGGGTGTTCAGGAGGTCGCCAGCCGCGATATTCAGCGCGCTGTAGCGGATGTGTTGTGGGATAAGGGGGAGCGCGAGCTTGCGGTTCAGGCCTATGATGCACTTTTGGACATTGTCCCCGAGGACAGGGATGCGCTCAATGCCAAGGAGCTCTATTACAAGGAGAGCGGCAATTACGATATCCTGTGCCATTTTTACGAAATGCGTGCAGAGGAAGCGCTCAATGAGCATCGCAGGGACAAGGCATGCGAGTGGTATCGCAAGGCGGCCGAGGTTGCCGAGTCGCTGCTCTTCGACAATGAGCGTGCCATTCTGATATGGAAACGCATCATTTCGGAGGATCCTGAGGAGACTTTGGCGCATCAGAAAGTTATCGCGCTTTATGAGTCGATGGGGGATGACGAGGGCGTGGCCGCCTCTCTGGAGGGGTTACTGGCGCTGACGAGCCGGCCGGCAGCGCGCCGTGAGATATTGTCGCGATTGGGCCATGTCTACCTCGACAAGCTTGGAGATTATGCGAAGGCCGAGCAGTGCTGGCAGCGCGTTCAGGTGCTTGACCCTCGCAACCATGCGGTCAACGATGTGCTGTCGCGCGTTTATGCCAAGCAGGGCGACTTTGAGGCATTGGATCGCAATCTGACACAGCAGATCCGGGTTGCCGATGAAGAGAATGTTTTGGCGCTGGCCGAGGCCAAGGGGCGTTACCTGATGGAACACAGTCCGAGCTCTGCGCACACAGCGGCGGGTTGGGAGATTGTGCTGGATTTTGTCCCTCATCATGGCGTTGCGCTGGCGTCTTTGGCCAGTGTTTCTGAGAGCCTGCATCGCGATGCCGAGATGATTGGTGCTTTGGAGCAGGCCCTGAAGTCGGCAGAGACGACAGAAGAGAAGGTTTCTTTGGGGCTTCGTATTGCGGATGCCTGTGTGCATCATGCCACGCACAGTCAGGCTGTGGCTGCCTATTTGCGGGTTCTTTGCTGGGAACCAGGCCAGGCCAGGGCGATAGATGCGCTTTCGGCGATTTGTTCCGAAGCCGAACGGGGGATTATTTGTGCGGTGTTGGAGGTTGCAGCGACGCTGCCCGAAGACAAGACCAGCCGTTGTGCCATTTTGCGGGACATGCTTCGCTTCATTCCGTCTTCGAATGTTACCCAGCGTTTGTTGGTGATGCGTCGCATGCTCGTTCTTGGGGACGACGCCGTGATGTCCGATTTGATCGATCTGTGCCAGTCTTCGGGCCGCCGTGACGTGTTGGCGGCCATCTATTTGCGCGAGGCTTACGAGCGCGAGGACCGCGACAAAGCCGACAAGATGCTGTGCGATATTGCGCGCCTTAGTGCAGACTCTGCCGAGGATGCCTCCCGGGCCTTTACGCTCTTGTTTGCTTCGGCGCTGGATGTCGAAAAGGCGAAGGCACTTCTGACAGAGTTGGAGGCCCTGGCGCCGAAGACGGAGCGATGGGAGGAGGTTATCGCTGTCCTGGGTTGTCTCAGTTCACCGGGATCCAGCCAGGAATCCCGGCGTGAGGCGATTTTGAGGCGCATTGAGATACTTTCGGAGAAGTTGGCTGCGCCGGATCGCGTCATGGAGGAGTACCGACGTCTTTTGGGGATGATGCCCGAGGATGCCGATATTTTGGCTCAGGCCGAAGCCGTAGCCAGAGCACATGATCTTTATGAGGCGCTCATTGCGATTTACGGCGAAGTCTGGGATGCGACATCGAGTGCGGCGCTTCGCAGCGAGATCAGCGAGAAGCGTTATCACATCTATAAGGACATTCTTGAGCGCGATGACGACGCTTTGCATGAGCTGTTTTTGGGCTATCGCTTCGCGCCGGCACCCGAACTTGAGGCGCGTCTCATGGCACAGGCCAGGGTGCGCGACAAGTCGGCACTTTGCGTGCCTTTGCTGGAGAGTGACAAGCGTGCCCGCCGCGAGGTTTCGCCGGCGTCTTTGAAAGCGCTTGCCGAGATCTACGAGACGGTGCTGGCTTCCGAAGACGGTGCGTTTGCGCTGTATTTGGAGGTATTGACGTCTGTGCCCGGCGACGAAGAAGTTCTTGAGAAACTCACCGCACTTGTCGAGAACAACGAAGCAAAGGGGGCCTATGCACAGGCACTTCGTTTGGCCGCTTCTCAGGCCCACCAGGACGGCGATGACGAGAGAAGTCTGGCGCTGTATCACCGACTGGCATCCTATTACCAGTCCGGGCTGGACGATATGGAGCGCTCAATCGATGTACAGCGTCGCATTTTGCGCCTCGATCCCGGCAGCGTTGCCTCTTTGGATGCTTTGATGGCCTGGCATGAATCGCGCGGTGAATGGTCGGATTTGCGTTCTGAAATCAAACAGCGCATTGCAGCCGGTGCCTCCGATCAGGAAACGATAGCCCTGTGGCTGAGGATTGCGGAGATTTCGCGCGACCAGATCAATGATTTGGAAAGTGCCTTTGATGCCTATGCTGAAATTTTGCAGATCGATGAGTCGGACGAAACAGCGCTTAAAGGCATTGCCGATTTGACGAGTTCCGATTTCGGACCGGAGGTGACGCTGCGCAAGCTTCGCCTCGAACTCAAGTTGGCGGATTCCGCGCGCCGGCCCAACATCATGCTCCAGATTGCATCGCTGCTCAGCGAAGCACTGTCGCAGAACGATGCGGCCTGCGAGATGCTCGAAAAACTCCATGTGGAGACGGGACCGCTGGGCATTGGCTATGAGCCCCTGTGCAGGATGTATGAACGGCAAAGAGCCTGGGCACCATTGGTCAAGCTGATGATGGGGCACGCCGATGCCTTGTCTCAGGAAGGTGACGAGGTCGAAGCCGCTGCCACCCTGAATCAGGCCCTGGCCATCGTCGATGAGAAGCTGCATGAGCCTGAGCTGTCGACGTCGATCATCGAAAGGCTGCGCGCCATCGATCCCGAAAACGAAGAAATCTTTGAGCGATACTGCAAGATTTTGCGATCTACCGAGAATTGGGAGCGCTATGCAGAAGTCATGCAGGAAGTCACGGCCAACGTTCAGACAAGGGGAGCGTCGAGCCGCCAGCGCCATTTCTTCTTCGAGCTGGCGCGGCTTCAGAACCTTGCGATCGGCAAACCCGAAGAAGCCATCAAAACCTACCGAACTATCAACCGCTCCGGCTCGGTTGAACGCAATGCCTATTTGGGCATGGCCACGGTCGCACTCAAGCTTGGCGACATCGATCTCTATCTCAATGCCCTCGATCAGGTGCTGCGTTTGGCTGATCCGGTTTGGGGCGCCATCTACTGCTGCCATATGGCAGAGGTTTGTGACGAAAAAGACAGGCCAACTCAGGTTGCCAACCATTACCGAAGCGCGCGTATGCTGGATCCCAATAATGTGGTGGCTTCCGAGAGCCTTCGCAGCATCGGCCGGCGGCTTAAGAATTGGCGTACGACCTCGGCATTGCTGCCGCTTGAGAATGAACGGCAGCTCTCGTGGGCAGAGCGCAGCGACAAGCTCGTTGAGTTCAGCCTCCGAACCAAAGACATTGACGAAGCCCGTCAATGGCTATGGAAAGCCATCGCCGTCTGCCACGATAACATTCGTGCCTGGCAGGAACTCGCCTTGCTCGAAGCGCGCGCCGGCCGTCATGAAGGATGCTATGGAGCCCGTTTGGGTGCTCTGGGCGCCTTGGAGCGAACGAGCCTGCCCAGCCCGGAAAATGCCCTTCGCAACGCGCAATTCATGCATGAAGTGGCCCTGGCAGCCATTGATTGCGGCAAAGATGCCAGAGCTGAAGGCTGCTACCGAAAAGCCTACAGCATGGCGCCGAATTATGCGCCGGTGGCCATTGCCGTCGCAGATCTTGAGCAGGACAGCGGCAACCTCGACAAGGCCTATGCCATCTACGACGCCATTCTCAAGGACAAAACCGTCACTCTCGATGATAAAACGCGTGCCGATGTGCTCTTCAGAAGGGGCCTGATTGCAAACATCCAGCAAAACTATACCCTTGCCCTGGATGACCTGCGTGCAACCGTCAAGATGACGCCGCTTCACTTCGATGCGCTGACGGCCATTTCCAAAACCTATACCGAAATCCATCAGCCGCTCCTTGCGCTTTTCCATTTGCAGCAAAGCTTGCTGGTGACGCCCGATCATGCCAAACGCCGCGGCAATATTCTCTATGAAATGGGCAAGCTCTGGGGCGATGTCTTTGGTGATGTCGAAGAGGCGGGGATATACTATGAGGGCGCATTGGATAATGGGGCTTCTGATGTCGACCTGGTGGAGCGCAGCCTCGAAATCTATAAGGCAGCCGGGCGCTACCATGAAGCGCTGGAACTGGTCGCTACGCTCACGAAGACGACGACCGATCCGCGCATCCTGTCGAGGCTCTGGTGCACGAGAGGCGAATTGTCAGAGTCGATCTCTACCGATGAAGCCACAGAAGCCTACGACATGGCACTGTCCTATGCGCCAGGTATGCCACAAGTCCTGGACGGCCTGGAGCGCATGCTCGTCGCACGTCAGGAATGGCACCAGCTGGCAGATTTGCTTCGTGGGCGCCTCGAAAGCGAACACTCGCCACAGCAGGAAGCCGACATTCTCATGCGTTTGGCAGACCTCTATGGAACACGACTGGACGATCCAGAAAATGCCTCCGAGATTCTCTATCGCGTGCTCGATTTTTGCCCATCTGCCGAGGTGGTCGAACGCCTCCTCGCAACGACGTCAGCCTCAGATGTACAGCGCAGGATTCCGCTTCTGGAAAAGGCCGTGCGCTTCTGCACGAATCGGTACCAGTATGCCATCGAAATTGCCCAGTATCACCTGGCTCAGGGACGAGAACTTCAGGCGTGGGCCATTTTGTCCCCCCTGCGTGTGCTGCTTCAGGTTGAGCCCGGACTCAAAGAGATCCTCAACGATCTCAAAGGCAAATTCGAGAAGGGCGATGCACTCGTGCTTGACCGTATTGCCAGCGTCCAGCCAAGCTGGACAGATGAACAGTTCGCGATTTTGAATGCCCTCCAGGTGGTGCACGAAAGAATCGGAACACTCGGGCCAAAATCTTTGGATGACATTACCTCGGGGGCTTCGGAAGTGAGCGAGTTTACGCCGAACGGAAAGAGCTTCCACCAGATGCGCGGCCTGCTTGGGATCGAAAATGTGTCGCTGTGGCGCAGCGTCGATCTGCCGGAAGCCATCGTCGTCATCGACGCCGAACCCACGATCGTTTGCATCCGCACGGAAGTCTTCCAGAAAGCCGCCGGCAACGAGCTCCAGTTCTGGCTCGCAAAAGGCCTCGGCATGGCCCACCCGGACGTCCGAACCATCGCTTCCACCCCACTGCCATGGCGCCAGCAACTCGCCAAAGCCATCCTCGCCGCCGCCGGCATCGGTCAAATCGGCGAAGAGGCAGACGAACTCACCACCGCCATTCAATCCAAACTCACCTCCGATGATGTCGCCGAAATCGCCTCGCAGCTCTCGCTCTACGATTCGGACAAACTCCTGGCCGCCGCCGAAACCTTCAGCCGCGACATGCTCGCCCTGAGCGATCTGCTGGGGGCATTCTCGGTCGCAGACATGCGCACCGTCTGGCGCGCCGAATCGCGCATGAACCCATCCATCCCAGAGCAAAGAAGCGTCAAAACCGTGGAAGAAATCAGCGCAGCCATCGAAGCATCCGATACCCTGTCCAAGATCCTGACCTACTACGTCTCTTCGGATTTTGACAAAAATCTCAGCGAATAAATCGTGGGAGCTTGCTCCCACAAAGCCCCCTGCGTAATAGAGACAAGGCATGCCTTGTCTCTACGCGTTTTGGGGGGAGGGGGCCGCGCCCCCTGCGCCGCTATCGCACTCGCCTTATCGGCCTATCGCGGCGTCGAAATGGTGCAGATTCCAGGAAGCAAGGAGGCGTGGAAGGGAGCGTACTTCGTACGTGACCGACCACAACGACGCCGCTGACG
>Ga0209737_10000507_pt1 | contig 31569 bp, 27 predicted proteins | sample TergutCu122P3_FD_187284 | JGI IMG/M metagenome (GOLD analysis project Ga0209737, IMG submission 187284) | Cubitermes ugandensis P3 segment gut microbial communities from Kakamega Forest, Kenya - Cu122 P3 (SPAdes) (version 2) | ecosystem: Host-associated > Arthropoda: Insects > Digestive system... | reverse complement strand
GAATCAGTTCTTTAATTTTCTTTCTATACATTTTTATCAACGACTTTAGGCGGCGAAAATACATTTATTTCAACATAAAAACAAATTATTTTACATTTTTATCAACGACTTTTAGCTATAAAACTACACTTTTATCAACGACTTTTTGAGAAATATTATATAAACAACCTTTTGTCTTTTGTTTTCGATTTTTTCATAATGTTTTACATTTTGCAGAGGTTGTTTATTTCTAGCATAGTTCAATCCTTGTCGTCTAATAACCAATCAATTATATTTATTTGTTTTATACCGTTATGCGAGCCTGTTTCGTAATCCATTGTAAGCAGTAGTCTTTCGTTAAAATCCAATATTTTTGCAAACGGCGCAAGTTCTCTTTCAAGCGTTTTTTGTTCTTTTACGGTATATGCCACCTGAATATATTTTGTGTATCCGTTTTTGTCTCTTGCCACAAAATCTATTTCCAAATTATCGGCTTTACCAATCCAAGTTTGATAGCTGCGACGTTGCAGTTCAAGAAACACAATGTTTTCTAATAAATGTCCCGCGTCTGCCGAAAATTCTTTGCCAAGCAAAGCGTTTCGTAAACCAAGATCTGTGAGATAGTATTTTTCCAATGTTACCAAATGTTGTTTCCCTTTAATATCGTAACGGTTTACTTTGTAAAAAAGATAGGATTCTACGAGGGTGTCAATATATTTAGAAACTGTTTTATTGTCTATTTTTTTACCATTTGCCGTCATCACTTTAGCAATATTTCGTGCCGAAACCGAAGAACCTACAGAATCTATCAAAAAATGAACCACTTCTATGTACGAAGTTTCGTAATAGATGGTATGCCTCTTTTGAATATCGTTTTCATAGATATTTTGAAAAACAGTTTTTAGATATTCGTAAGCAAAATTTTCGCCCGCTTCGGCAAGTCCTACAGCTTCAGGGAATCCGCCCGTGCGCATATATTCGGCAAATGCCCTGTCAGGATTGGTTGTTTTGCCTGTAAACCTTAAATACTCTGCAAAAGAAAAGGGTAAGATATTAATTTCAAATGCCCTGCCGGTAAGTAACGTAGCAAGTTCACTTGATAGCAGATAAGCATTTGAACCAGTTACATATAAATCTACACAAGGCGTTACAAACAATCCTTCCAGCAATTTTTCAAACTCCGGAATATTTTGAATTTCGTCAATAAATACATAGTTTGTTGCCGTTTTTTGCAACAGATTTTGAATGTAATCGTAAATTTCTTTCCAATTTTTTTCGGCAAGAAAGCGAAACTCAGGCAAGTCCATATTGATGGAAATAATCGATGTATTTGGATTTTCTTTTCGGAGTAAATCTTGAAATTGTAAAAGTAATGTCGATTTTCCACAACGCCTAACACCTGTTATTACTTTAATTAAATTTCTGTCTTTTAGAACCTTAAGTTTATTTAACTCTTTTATTCTTTGCATTGTTTTATTATTTAATTTTGATGCTACAAAAATACATAAATTCCTCAAACTTTGCTGTATTATCTATTTTGAGGAATTTCATTTGTTGTTAATAAAAGTTTTTAAAAAAATATTTGGTATGGAAAGATAGAGGTTGTTTACTATCAACGACTTTTTAAGATACACACTCATGGCTAAAAAATAGGATAAATTATTAAAACTTGCAAATTTTGCAAGTTTTAATAATTTAGGAGGCGTTAATCCTTTCGTTAAGTTGTTTTATCTTGTCCATCGGTTTATTGCAAACGAAGGAAAATTATCGTTTAAAAAAGCGCACCCCTCTTGGCTTTTTTTATTTTTGCAAGTATTTTATTATAAATAGTATCATTCATATAATTTCTATTTTTCAGTCCCGAATTTTAGCAATTTTCGAGACAAAATTCGAGTGCAAAAACACAACTAATTATTAAATTTTAAATGTTTTGTCTAAAAAATTTCTGTCACAAATTAAGCAACAATTTGTGACAACTTACCGACCACGAAAATACAGTCTCAATAGCATTTTCATACCATTTAGACAACATTGTGTTATTCTTTTTCGATGAAATTATTAAAACTTGCAAATTTTGCAAGTTTTAATAATTTGACCCCCTAGTTTTATTTTTTTCCGTTAATAAATTTTGATATTTTTGGCGCGAAAAAGCAACAATTTATGCCAATTTTCCAACCTCAAAATACTGCCAAAATAGGAGTCCCAACAAGGAATCCTGAAACCGAACAAACGTTTGCGTACATATTGTGTACAAGCATTTTTCAAAAAGTACTATAAATCGCTTATTATAAATAGCATACAAAAAGTAGTTCTATTCCCAGCTCACACTTTTTTAGTCAAAAAAATGCGATAAAATGTTGTGTATCTTTACACAACATTTTTCCTTATGCAACATTAGAAGTCTAATATTGCTAAAATTATATATATTGTATGTTCCCCAACTTCGCAATTTTTGAATACATATTTTTTGCTGAGAACAATTTATCTCCCACCACGCGAAGAATTGCGGTTATTGTTGTTATTCGTGTTTCCCTTGCCACGTGTGTTACCCGATGAATTGCCTGCAGGCGCAGCAGAAGAATTATTTTCAGGCGTATTTCCTACAGAGCGATTTCGAGTATTGTTACTGCGTGAAGGCGTTGTTGTCTGTGGCGGCGTCTCCGGCGTATTTACCGACGGATTGCGCGAAGGTGTTGTTGTGCGGGTTCCGCTATTATTATTTTCGCGACTGGGCGTATTCGTTCTTGTTGAAGTGGCATTGCGATTATTGTTAGGTGTACGCGTTGGCGTTGAGGTATTTGTAGAGCGGTTCGACTCCCTACCGGTTTGCACGTTGCTTGAGCGGGCTGTTCTGTTGTTCTCCGCCGGATTACTACTGAATGAACGGTCTGAAAATTGTGGGCGATTATCGGTGTTGATTACTACGGAAGTGCTTCTTCCTACATTAGGTCTCGGTAAAAATACCGGGCGTCCGAAGTAGTCGAATCGATTGTTTTGCCAGCCCCAAACTACTATGCTGTTCCTCGGAAACCATCCGCCACTGATCCAAACAAAGCCCCCTCCTCTTACTTCCCAAAATCCGGGCATCCAAACGGCGCCACGAAATGGCACTCTTGACCAAAATCCGTTTTGCCACACATAGCTTCCTATGCGCCAATCCCAAAACCAAAAACCGTCAATCCACATAAAGTTTGAGCCCGGACGACGGATACCACCAGGCCCTGTTGTAAAGATTAATGCAGGCGGTGCAATGGGAACGACGGTAACTATAGTTGTTGTAACAGGCGGCGGGGAAAATGGATCAACATAAACCGTTTTTACTGCTGTTACGCATGAGCTCATTATCATTGCGGTGCCGAATCCTAATAATATTCCTTTTAACTTTTTCATAATATTGTATATAAAATTTAACTTTTCTGCTTTCTGACAAAAGTAAATATAAAAAGTTTAATCATAATACAATTTGTTTTATCACTTATTTTTCCGACATATGAGACGCTAACCTTTAGTGTAAAAGACACATGAAGTATGAAAATATGTTTTAATCTCAACTCATTCAGGTTCAAAAAACAGTAGAAACCAACAAATTACAAGCAAAATTTGTTGGTTTTGTACTTAAATCATGAAATTACATAAAATATCAATAATTATTATACTTTTGCCGCGGATTTGAGTTGTTGAATTTTTATAGTTTAGAGTTTCTTGTTTAGATATTTAGAAATAGCCTTCCTTTATTTTTTCCTCTCAATCTTTAATTTACTAATTTACTAATTTTAAAAAATTAAATGAACATTTACATTGCAAATTTAAGTTATGGCGTGAATGATGCCGACTTAAAAGAATTATTTCAAGAGTATGGAGAAATATCTTCAGCTAACGTTATCACAGACAGGGAAACCGGAAGATCAAGAGGTTTCGGCTTCGTAGAGATGCCTAATGAAGCAGAGGCACAAAAAGCTATCAATGAATTGAATGGAGTTGAGTATGACGGCAAAGTCATTACGGTTAATGTTGCTAAACCTAAAACTGATAAAAGAGACTTCAATAACAACCGTCGAGGCGGTGGCGGAGGATATAACTCACGAAGATATTAGAAAAACTCCAAATTTCTCTTCGTTTTATTAAAGCAAACAGTGAAAGCTATAGTAAATTCAGCTTTCACTATTTGTTATTTCTATTTACTAATATAAAACACTCTATTTTAAAATTATATGACATTCAAAGAATTAAATATTATAGCACCTATTTTAAAGGCGCTTGAAGAAAAAAAATATTCGATACCAACACCCATTCAAGAAAAAGCTATTCCTGTGGCAATAAGTCAACAAGATTTATTAGGATGCGCTCAAACCGGAACAGGCAAAACTGCCGCCTTTGCCATTCCTATCATACAGCGGTTATCAAAAGTAACACCTCAAGAAAAACATCGTCCAATTAGAGCATTAATACTTACCCCCACACGAGAATTGGCTATACAAATTGATGAATGTTTCAATCATTATGCAAAATACACCCATATAAAACACAATCTCGTTTTTGGTGGAGTTAATCAAAACCCACAAGTTGAAAAACTTAAAAAAGGTACGGATGTTTTGATTGCCACCCCCGGACGTTTATTAGATTTAATAACACAAGGCTTTGTTAAATTAGATACTATCGAATGTTTTGTATTGGATGAAGCAGACAAAATGTTAGGTATGGGATTTATTCATGATATAAAACGTTTATTACCAAAACTTCCTGAAAAAAAACAAACGCTTTTCTTTTCAGCAACCATGCCGCCTGAAATTATTGCACTTTCAAAATCTATTTTACGCAACCCTGTAAAAATTGAAATATCTCCGGAATCTTCAGTTGTAGATACTATAGACCAGTATGTATATTATGTGGAGAAAGAAGAAAAAAAAGTACTTTTAATCTCTTTAGTAAAAAATGCAAAGGGAAATTCAATATTGGTGTTTTCGCGAACCAAACACGGAGCCGACCGTATTGCACGTATTTTATGCAGAGCAGGAATAAATAGCGAAGCCATTCACAGTAACAAATCTCAAACTGCAAGACAGCGAACACTCAGTAATTTTAAATTAGGTAAGACACGTGTCATGATTGCGACTGACATTGCCGCCCGCGGCTTAGATATAAGCCGGTTGCCTCTTGTAATCAATTACGATTTGCCGGATATGCCGGAAACGTATATTCATCGTATTGGTCGTACCGGAAGAGCCGGAAAGACAGGAACAGCATTGACATTTTGCTCACAAGATGAAATGAAACAATTGCTTACTATTCAGAAAATGATAGGTTTTAGTATTCCTGCTGTTAGTTAATCTTTTCCGTAAAATTCTAAAATTTTAATTCTAAACAAAAAATCGAATTTAGCCTGAATGAGATTGGATTGTGCGGTTAAATACTTGTTCTTTGCATCATTATACTCAAAATTTGTAGAGGAACCTGCATTAAATTTTATTTCTTCATATTGAAACGCAATTCTAGAAGAAGTGTTGGCAACCTGTGAAGCCAAATATTTTTCTTTAGATGCCACCGCATTAACGTAAGCCTGTTCAATCTCTTTAATTAGCATTCGTTTTGTTTCCTCTAATTGCAATTCTTGTGCTTTGGCGTTAATTCTTTGCTGTTTAACATTATAATGGGTAGATAACTTATCAAAAATAGGAATATATAATGAAAGTCCTAATGATTGTTTGGCGTTATCTTTGAATTGTACTCCAAACGACTGGTTAGGAAATCCGTAAAGCTCTTTAAAACGGTAAAAATAACCTGTTCCAAAATTTGCAGAAAATCCGAGTGTAGGATACCATCCTGATTGATAGATTTTTATATTGCGTTTGGCTTGTTCAATGCGTGTGAGCGCTGCTTTAATAGCCGGACGATTTTGCAGCGCATTTTCCACAACACTATAAACATCAATATTTTTATTTAATATCTCATCTATATCAGCATTGCCTGAATCTGTAACAATGTCAAAATTAGCAACATTAGGGTAGTTCATTAATTGGGCTAAATCTAAAATGGATAGCCGAACGGCGTTATTGGCTTCAACAACAGAAACTTGATCTGTGGCTAATGTAGCTTTTGCTGCATACAATTCGGCATCGGAACTTTTTCCATTATTCACTAAGAGTTGAATTCTATCTACTTGCTCTTGATCTAAAACTACTTGCGCTTTAAGTACTTCCAAAATCTCCTTGTTTAATAAAATTTGAAGATAATAGGCTGTTACTGTGAGTTCTATATTTTCTTTTGCATTTTCAATATCGAATAATGTGGCTTCCAAATTTAATTTATCAGATTTAATTTGATGGTGGGTGCGTAATCCTTGAAAAAGATCCATATTCAGCCCTGCGTAGAAATTAGTTACGGATTGTGTAGTATTTACTATGAGCGCATCCGCTAAAGCGGAACGTCCGAAATCGAGATTTTGTCCGATATTTGCGCCAAGTGAAGGAGCGATACTCGTTTTTGTAGCTTTCAATTGCACATATTTTGATTCTTTTTCTAATATCTTCTGTTTCACTGTATAACTATGCTCTAATGCAAAATCAATGCATTCTTGCAGAGACATCTTTTTTTGCGCATATAATGGAGTAAAAAATGAAAAAGCGAGCAGAAAAGCACTTAAAAATAAGATTTTGATATTGAATTTCATAGCACAAAATTTATGTTACAAATAAACATTTTTTTTATTTGCATGCTAAAACATTATCTCACCGATTTTACAATTGCTTCTACTTCGCGGAGATAGTTGCGTTTTTCCTCTTCCGGTGCGTAAACAAAACCGCCCACCGAGATTACGTTTTCACCACTTTTATCTATAAAAGAAAATTCATAAAAAGGACCGCCCATTTTATCGTTCACAGATTCCCAAAGTCCTCTTAATTCGGCGCCGGTAATTGCTCCTACCTTTACATTGTCATTGTACAATGGAAATTGATATACTTCGGCAACAATCGGATATGCACCCAGTACAGATCCCGGAATGTAAGCTCTGGTTTTTTCATTACGCGCATCAATTAACCCTCTTTTCGATAAATCTGTGCCGGGCGTTTTGTAAATGATGATAAATCTGTCGTTACGCACAGTACGAAAACGGAGCCACATAAAATCATCTTCTTCACGAGCAATGCTGTAAGTGTTTGGAATTGTAATTTGAATGCCGAATTTTTCTGTTATTTTTCTCTCAATATACGCATCATTGCTGCCGGCAGCAAAATATTGAACTCTTTTTAAATCATTATCATAAAGCGCATCAATAATTTCATTTTCGTGTTGTTTAAAGAGCAACAATAAGCTATCCATAGAATTGCCTTTCAAATGGATATGCACCTGAGGTCTTGCCCAAACATCTTTTTCAATGTTAAATGTATTGGAAGCGAAATTAGGATTTATATCAAATTGAACAATGCTTCTATGACGTTGGAAATAAGCTGTAAAGTCTTTATTTTCAAAGCTCAACAAATCAAACATTGGCTCAATTTGATTAAGTGCAGGTTGCGGTTGGGTAAGAATCTCTTCAATATAATTTCGTGTGGCATCGGAGGCGTATTTCTTGTCTATCACTAAAATAACCTCCCCCGCTTTGCCATTGGAAAAGTTATCCACTTTTATTTTCATACCGCCTTTTTTGCATGAAAAAAGCAATAATGTTACTAATAGTAAATAACTTAAATAAAAAGCATTTTTTTTCATAATAACGTAAATTTATGATTGAATAAAATAATTTGCCTCAAATACTCGCTAACACGGATGGCAAAAGTAGTATAATTAATTTAAATTTCAATACTGCGAATACTTGTATTTTAATAATTTTGTCCTCTCAAAAACAATGTCAAAAATTTATGCGTTATTTTGTAGAACTTGCTTACAATGGAACTCCTTTTTCCGGTTGGCAATGCCAACCGGATCAAACTACTATACAGGAAATATTGGAAGATGCTTTTTCATTGCTTTTAAAAAACAAGATTGAGCTTGTTGGCTGTGGCAGAACCGATACCGGCGTACACGCCAAGCAATATTTTGCTCATTTTGATTTTGATGACTTATTATCAGAAAGTTATTGCGATAAACTACAATATCAACTCAATTCATTTTTGCATAGGGAGATTGTTATTCATAAGATATTTCAGGTTAAAGATGACCTTCATGCGCGTTTTAGTGCATTAAACCGCACCTATAGATATTATGTAGCTACGGCAAAAAATCCGTTTTCTTTTCCGTTTACCTATCGGGTTTATGAAAAATTAGATATGGAGGTGATGAATTTAGCTGCTGAATTTTTGCTTGGCAATCAAGATTTTACAAGTTTTTCAAAGCTGCATACTAATGTAAATAATAATTTTTGTAAAGTAAAAGTCGCTCATTGGGAAGAACAGGATGGACAACTTGTTTTTACTATTACATCTAACCGGTTTTTGAGAAATATGGTACGCGCTATTGTGGGAACATTGCTATTTGTAGGTAAAGGCAAAATTTCCGTAGCTGATTTTCAAAACATTATTTATCAAAAAAATAGATGCGATGCCAAAGTTTCTGTGCCTGCCCATGCATTGTTTTTAGAAGAGGTGAATTATGATTTTTAGCATACAGATGACACTGATGGCACAGATTTACACAGATAGTATTTACCTAAGAATATTATTATTCGGGCTAACAATCATATTTTGTTTAGCAGCTGCTTCGTTTTGGGCAGTTAAGAAAAAGGAAAAACGAGCGCTGTTTTTTCAAATATCAGGTATACTAATATTTAGTGTGTTTATTATTGTAATATGGTTGACACTGCAACGTCCGCCTTTTAAAACAATGGGAGAGACAAGGATTTGGTATTCGTTTTTCTTGGCTATTTTGAGTGCAGTGACCTATTGGCGTTGGCGAATGAGCTACCTGTTGACATTTGTAAACACACTTGCTTCCGTTTTTGTGGTGATTAATATTTGCAGACCAGAGCTTCAATCGCAGGTGTTAATGCCTGCTTTGCAATCTATATGGTTTATTCCTCATGTGGCAATATATATGTTTGCGTATGCCGTAATTGGGTGTGCGTTTGTTTTGGGAATTTTGGAATTGTTTCCCCGTGGCGGTAATGCGGTAAAATGCGATTTATTGGTAAAAATCGGTACCATAGCATTAGGTATCGGTATGTGCTTAGGCGCCATTTGGGCAAAAAAGGCATGGGGGCAATATTGGTCGTGGGATGTTAAAGAAACTGCTGCATTAATTACGTGGTTAATTTTCCTCTTATACCTTCATCTTGCGAAAATTAAAAAAATAAACCGGAAGATTTTATTGCTCATTTTGATGCTTGGATTTTTATCACTGCAATTTACGTGGTATGGAGTGAAGTTTTTGCCTTCTGCGCAGAAAAGCCCACATACTTTCTATGGTACGAATTGATTTTATTTGTTTTACTCTTTCACAAACTTAACTATCGTATCTGAAACTTGTAGATATGATTATTTTTAGATTTTTATGTTATTTTTGCGACCCAAAATTCAAAAAAACATCATGGCAATAAATCGCAAAAAATTTTTCCCCAGAGTTACCGATGAACATTGGAACGACTGGAAATGGCAAATAAAAAGCCGCATTGAAACATTGGATGAGCTTAAAAAGCATATTCAATTGACGCCGGAAGAAGAAAACGGCGTGAAGGAGTCGCTCAAAACATTGCGTATGGCAATTACTCCCTATTATTTAAGCCTGATTAATCTTGATGATCCGAATTGCCCCATTCGGAAGCAAGCGATTCCCACTAAATTTGAGACACATAAAGCAGCTGCAGATTTATTAGATCCGCTTCACGAAGATGAAGATTCGCCGGTGAAAGGATTAACCCATCGCTATCCGGACAGAGTACTTTTCTTAATTACAGATAAATGTGCCATGTATTGCCGGCACTGCACACGCAGGCGTTTTGCCGGACAACACGATTGCGAAACCTCGAAAGGGCATATTCAAAAAGGAATTGATTATATCGCTGCAAATCCGCAAATTCGCGATGTGTTACTTTCCGGTGGTGATGCCTTGATGGTAAGCGATGAAATGTTAGAGTCAATTATTCAACGTTTGCGCGACATTCCGCATGTAGAGGTGATTCGTATCGGATCGCGCGCGCCCGTAGTTTGCCCCCAACGCATAACAGACGATTTAGTAAACATGTTGAAAAAGTATCATCCCATTTGGTTGAACACTCATTTTAATCATTCTAATGAAATTACCGATGAAGCAAAGTTAGCCCTGGCAAAATTGGCAGACGCCGGCATTCCTTTAGGAAATCAAAGCGTTTTGCTTCGAGGAGTAAACGATTGCACTTTTATAATGAAGAAATTAGTTCATGATTTGGTGAAAAATCGCGTGCGCCCTTACTATATTTACCAATGTGACTTATCGTTGGGTATTGAACATTTTAGAACCACAGTGGCAAAAGGTGTTGAGATTATTGAAGGATTACGCGGGCATACTTCAGGCTATGCAGTTCCTACCTTTGTGGTGGACGGACCTGCCGGCGGCGGAAAAATTCCGGTAATGCCCAATTATTTAATTTCGCAAGGAAGCCACCGTGTAGTATTGCGCAATTACGAAGGTGTAATTACAACATACACAGAACCTGATAATTATATTGAAAACTGCGACGACCAATGCAACAATAAGTGTCATACAGAAGGCGTTGCCGCGCTTTTAGCCGGCGAACAATTGGCTATTGAACCTGCAAATTTAACCCGAAGAAAAAGACATGCAAAGAAATAAGTATTTGTTTCTTTTTTTTATCCTGTTTTTGTTCATTATTGCCTCAATTTCATATTCTTGTAAAAGAAAAACAACAGAAATAGTAATTATTCCCGATGCATTGAAAAATCATTTGCAACATGCACGTCTTTTTGGAAATATTTATTTCATTGAAACTGATACCTATTATTACTCAGACAAGGATTCGCTTTATATTTTCTTAAGTAAGGCTCTGCTATTTTACAGTTCTGATGGATATTTAACTCAAGCCATTGTATTAGATAGAAATAACGATACTGTTTCTAAACAAATCGTTCATTATTTGCCCAATGCTAAAGAAAATTATGGGGAAGAATTCAATTACATAGAACATAGTTTGACAAAAGATACTTTTTTATATGATAGATATGGTTTTATAAGCGAAAGGCGAATTTTATTAAATGACTCGTTGTTGTATAAAACTCAATTTAAAACCGATGGTATTGGCGGTATTATAGAAAAGAAACGTTTGCTTCCCAATTATCACCTTACCAATGTAATGTATTACAATGAATACGGATTGATAGAGCGCATTGAAGAATATGATCCGCATAATAAAATGTATAAATTTTTTACCATTGAGTATGATAATTATGGAGATGAAGTGAACCGGCGCGCTTATAGAAGTGCAAATCAAATTATTGAATATACTTATACTCAATATGATGATAAAGGTTTATTACAAAAAGTAATTTTTGAAGATCGTTTGCACAACATGCGGGAGGACAGGATTTATACTCGGCATGATACAAGAGGAAATTGGTTGGAAGAGATTGTGTTGCAAGGAAATGATACGTTAAGGAAAAGGGCGAGGAAGATTGAATATTATTAATATGTAGTTTTATAAAAATTGTTATAGAATTATTTATATTTGTTGCCTCTTTTTATACTAAAAATATGCTCGACGAACTCTTTTACAAAATTGCATTATCGTATCAAAAAGGATATGGTAACTCTGTAATAAAAAAATTATTACAACTTTCAGGAAGTGCATCCGCCCTGTTTCATGATTTCCATTCTATTCGTAAAAAATTCAAAACTACGCGCTCTTTTCCGGTAGCACCGGTTTTGACATTGGAAATTGAAAAAGCAGTGTGCAATGAATTGGATGTGGCGGCAAAAAACAATATTTTTCATTGTTTTTATACAGATCATGATTACCCGAAACGTTTGTTACGTTGCAACGATGCACCTTATATGTTTTGTTATAAAGGCAATAATCAATTTAATTTTGAAAAAACATTGGCAATTGTGGGTACACGCCATGCCACCTCTTATGGCAAAGATGTGGTGCGGCGTGTGGTTTCCGAATTATCTTCACATAATATTTCTATTATAAGCGGTTTAGCTATGGGAATAGACACTTTTGCACACGAAGCGGCATTGGATTGCCAATTGCATACCGTTGGAGTTATGGGTTCTGGATTTGGAAATATTTATCCGTCTTCCAATAAAAAATTGGCAAAAAGAATGACAGATTCGGGGAGTACATTGGTTTCAGAATTTTCATATTATACCCTACCCGATCGTCAAAATTTTCCCAAACGAAACCGTATTATTGCCGGCATGGCAGATGCTTTGTTGGTGGTGGAAACAGGAAAGCGTGGCGGGAGTATCATCACTGCATGCATTGCGCACTCTTATCAACGGGATGTGTTTGCCATTCCCGGATCGGTTTTTGAAACTTCGCAAGAAGGATGTCACGAACTTATCCGTCAAAATTTAGCCGCATTGGTTACTTCCGGAGAAAATATTATTGAAATGATGGGTTGGAATGCGGAAAAGCCAATACAAATTCAACCGCAGCTTTTTCAAAAATTAAATGAAAATGAAGAGCTTGTCGTTTCTATAATACAAAACCTTAAAGAGCCTCATATTGATGAACTAATAGCATATTGTACATTAACTCCATCCAAAATGGCTTCCGTTTTATTGGGATTGGAGCTTAACGGAATTATTGAAGCACTTCCGGGTAAAAGATACAGACTGATGGAATGCTAAAAAAATCGCGCACCTTTTAAAAAAACGCGCGATTATCCATGTATTGAAAAAATCGTTAAACCTTCGCAGCAAGTTCTGCACCGGCTTTAAATTTAACAACTTTTTTTGCAGGAATCATGATTTCTTTCTTTGTTCTTGGGTTTCTTCCTTTTCTCGCAGGACGATGATTTACTGAAAATGTTCCAAATCCAATAAGAGATAATTTGTCTCCTTTGGCAAGAGCTTCTGAGGTTGAAGCTACGAACGCTTCTAAGGCTGCTTTAGCATCTACTTTGGTTAAACCGGCTTTTTCAGCCATTGCGGTAATTAATTCTGCTTTGTTCATAGGTACGATTTTAATGATTAATTAATTTGATTTTACAACATTGCAAAGCTAAAATATTTTCTTTACTTTTTTCATCGAACAAAGCAATCTGTTGAATTGTTAATAAAATATATTAAATTGTTAATTATTGTATGTTTTTCGCTTATTTTATTGCACTATTATTTAAAAATGGTATAATTTGATATTTTATTTCCTTGCAAAAAAGAAGCAATATTTAGCTTGTTTTTTCCTTCCATTTGCAAATTATGTATGGATATTTTGAAGTCTTTGGAAGAAATGTAAAAAAAAGTCCTGTCATCCGTATCAATTTCACCTGCGCTGTCCTTTGATTTTTCATGGGTAATCGTAGCTTCAAAAATTTTAACGGAAATCTTTTTTTCATCATCTTTTGCAAGAAAAGTTACAGCCCCAGGGTAAGGAGAAAGTCCTCGAATTTTATTAATAATATCCTTAGCCGGAAGATTCCAGTCAATCACTGTATCCTCTTTGTGAATTTTTGGGGCAAGTTTAATTGCCTTATCATCTGTACAAGATTGCGGTTGCAACAAATAATCACCTTTTTCAATAAGTGATAAAGTTTCTAATGCTACCTCTGCTCCTAATATTTTCAATCTGTTATAAAGTTCTCCGGTCATTTCGTCAGGCAAAATATCCATTTCTCGTTGCAGGATAATATCTCCACAATCAATTTGATTATTGAGGAAGAAAGTAGTAATTCCCGTTTTTGTTTCGCCGTTCATGATTGCCCAATGAATGGGGGCAGCTCCGCGATATTGAGGTAACAAAGAAGCATGTACATTAAAAGCGCCTAACGGTGGAATGGCGTAAATTTCATAAGGCAACATCCGGAAAGCCACCACGACAAATACATCTGCATTCCATTCTTTTAACGCTTCAATAAATTCCGGATCTTTTAATTTTATAGGTTGTAAAACAGGAATCTCTTTTTCAGACGCATATTTTTTCACTTCGGAACATTGCATTTTCAAGCCTCTTCCGGCAGGTTTATCGGGGGTCGTTACTACGCCGACAATCTCGTACGACGAATTGTAAATAGCTTCCAATGTGGCAACTGCAAAGTCGGGGGTTCCCATAAAAACCACACGCATAATAAAAAAATTAGTTTATTTTTTGTTGTAGCTCAAGCATTTTCAAACAGGTATATGCAGCTTCCTCTCCTTTGTTACCATGTTTACCTCCTGCGCGTTCCCGGGCTTGTTCCATAGTATCGCAAGTAAGCACGCCAAAAACTACGGGCACACCGTAATCTAACGAAACACGCATAATACCGTTTGCCACCGCCTGAGAAATGAACTCAAAATGACGTGTTTCTCCTTGTATTACACATCCCAAACAAATAATGGCATTAATGGTATCATCAGCATCTAACAAGGCGGCAGCGGCGGAGGGCAGTTCGAAGCTTCCGGGAACCGCATGCACAAAAGTTTGATTTTTCGCAATACCCGATTCACTTAAAAAAGCCAACGCACCCTCTTTGAGTGCGTCGGTTATGGTTTCATTCCATTCACTAACAACAATTCCTATCTTAATGTTTCTGTTTTTTAAAGCGGGAGCGCTGTTGTGTTGGGAAAGATTTTTCTTTTTCATTATTTATTTCTATTAATAAGCGCTCTTTCCAAAAATCTATCTACTCCCATTTTTTGATACTCGGTGAAGAAATCTTTTTGGATAGTTTCATAAGCTGCGGCTGCTCTTCTCCAGTCACCTTCTCTTTCGTATAATTGTCCTAATTTGAACAAATTCGCAGGTGTTAAGAATGGATCGTTGCCACCCACAGCCCTTCTATAATATCTAATAGCCTTTCTTGTATCTCCTTGATCATCGTATAAATTGCCAATGGTGGCTTGCGCACCAAACCAATAAACATCATCTCTACGTTTAAATTTTAATAAATAATTCAATGCGTCTTCTTTATCGCCAAGACTCAAATAGCACATACCTGCTAAATATCTGGCAGTGTTTGCCGTGCGTGTAAATCTGAATGAAGATGCAATGCTTAAAAATCCTTCATGTTCATCATCTCCCTCTAACGCTTTGATTAATGACAAAGAATCGGCTTTCATCATAAACTCAATGGGGGCAGTCATCATTGCAGAAGCTTTTTCCGTTTGCGGAGTGATGTAAAATTTATTAAAAGCCAAAAGCGCACCCACAATTACAAGTAAACCAATGGCTACTCCGTAAATAACTTTATTGTATTGATTAAAAAAGTTGAGTGTCCGTACTACAAAACCTTCTTGCGTGCGTTGTCCTTGTTCTTTCTTTTCGTCTAATTTTGCTTTTTTCATAAGATGGATAAGGGTTAAAATTTGAAGCCGCGAAATTACATTATTTTTTATATTTATAAGAACGATTTAATTCAAACAGTACATAATCGGTAATATCTTTCGCAGGGTCGGTGAGCAATAAAAAAGGACTTTGGTTTTGATAAGTAATGACAAAAGAAGCATTTCTTTCTACATTAATGCGACGCACCGCTGCTTGTAATGAATCGTAAATTTGTGTAAGCGCTGCCGCTTGACGTAGTTGTAAGTCGTTAAATACACGCTCTTTATCTGCTTCTAATTGCTGATACTCTTGCATCAATTGTCTTTGAGAGTGTTCCATTTGTACTTGAGTTAAAATTCCGGCATTCATATTCTCTTGAAATTGATTATACTTTCTTTCAAAAGTCTTTTCTTTATTCGCAAAAATCGCCTCTTGTCTTGCCATTTCCGCTTGAATATCACCGGTTAGAATGGTTACCAATTCATATTCTTCATTAATAATATCCAAATTAACAAAAACAGTTTCGCCGCTTCCGGGTTCGCCCACTATTTCTTTAGGAATAAAAACCGGCGTTTTAGGAGTTGTGAAATGCAATATGTAAAGCACGATTACAGCAGCAACTAGCATGCAATTAAAGAGTATGTTGCCAATTACAGGGTGGCATTTGGGCTTTTTCTCCGATTGGGGTTGAGTGGTTTCAACTTCGTCGTTTATGATAAATTCATCTGTACTCATATTCATAATTATTAAATTAAAGCGCAAAAATATATTTTTTTGCAATAGTTAAAATATTAACTTTAAACCAATAATTTGTGTCATTTTTTTTTATTTTCACCGCATTGTTAACTTTAACAAAAACTTATGAAAAAAAATCTACTTTTCCTTGCCATTTTACTCACCACAAGCAATACTTCTTTTGCCCAAAACCGCGCAATAGCCCGTGGTGCAGAACCTGGCGAGCTATACTTAACCGGATCTTGGTATGGTATCTATAGTCCATCGGTACCATTAGATTATGATACCTTGCTTATGGCTACTTACCGACTAACCGAAAACGGCAAAAAATTAACCATACAGCATTATATCGACACTTCTACAGAGGAATCTCCCCCCGGCTCTGTAATGCAACCCGCATACATACTTGCCGATGCCACACAAGGTGTACTTTATAACAAATGTCTCTACTCTAAAAACAGTTACCAATACACTTCACTTTGGACGAGTTTTGATTATGGGGAAAATTGGATCTTTAGAGAGGAAAATTTAGGAAGTAAATCTTATACACCTGCAAATTTTGAAGGACTTTTATACAGAGGAGGTGCAGATGGAATATTCAAAAGTGAAGATTTTGGAAATACTTTTATTAAATTCGATATTGTCGGAGTAGGAATGGAACCAGGACTGCAATATGGGGAAGGTTGGAGAGCATGGACTACTAACCTATTTCAAGGTAAAATATTCCATTCATATGATTTTTTTGAAACTTATTCGGAATCTCCAATAGACAGTCAATTTATGTTTGGCAGTATACAAGGCATTTCCCCTGATGTTTATCGCGGAGGCAAAGAAGGCGAAGTTTATATTAGTTCATGGTTTCCTGATGGAACTTACAAAGCGTCCTTTAGCACCGATACGGGATACACCTTTCGTCATGTATATGTGAGCGAGATGTATGCTCTTGATATTAGTTACCCGATAATATTTATGTCTGATAGGGAACCGGGTGTTTTTTACATCATCAGGCGTTATAAAGTGGAAGATGCTAACCCCTGGGGATGGCACATGAAAATTTGTATTGAATACTATAAGGATTATGGAGACATTTTGGAGGCTACTTTTTGTCATGATATTATAAAAGGCTATGAATATGAGGAAGTAATTTGTGATAATACTATATATTTAAATTCAAAAGTTGTTAATCAAAACTCAATTCAATTGCAATGGTCCAATTCAGCTGATAACTCACTAATTAGAGGTTATCATGTTTACAGAAACAACATGCGCATTACAAGTCAGTTATTAACTGACACAATCTATATAGACGAAAACCTACTCAAAGGAGATTATGAATATTATGTGAGAACATATTATAAAATCGGTTGCACATCGGATGCATCGAATAAAGTAGAAGAAACAATTAAAATTGGAGTTAATGAAATGGAAAAAGCAGAGAAAATTGTGATTTATCCAAATCCTACTACAGGAAAATTACGAGTAACGAGTGACGAGTTACAAGTAGAAAGTATTGAAATTTTTGATGTTTATGGCAGAAAACTATCATCTAATCATCATATCACCTCATCATCTCATCAAAAAATAGATATTTCGCATTTGCAGGCAGGAGTATATTTTGTGAAAATAACAACAGAAAAAGGTATTATAACCAAAAAAATAGTAAAACACTAAGTATTTTAATAAAACGGCAAATGTTTTGTAGAAAAGTATATTTTTGCCGCGGGTAAGTCTCCTACGATCTGCTCCCTTTTAACTCCCCCAGGACAGGAATGTAGCAAGGGTACATTGGTTGTAGCGATGCGATAGAAGTAGCTTGCCCTTCTTTATTTTAGATAATATGTTTCTTAAAATTTATCCCCAGAATCCAAACCCGAAAGCTGTTCAACAAGTGGCGGATTGTTTGCGTGATGGCGGTATTGTAATCTTCCCCACCGACACCATTTATGGCATGGGATGCGACATTTATAAGCCTAAAGCCGTAGAAAAAATCATTTCTATCATGGGAGATAAGAAGAAAAAAGACACCCTTTCTTTTATTTGCCACGATTTGAGCCAGCTGTCCGATTTTACCATCCCGATAGAAAATCACATTTTTAAAGCCATGAAACGGGCGCTTCCGGGTCCTTATACTTTTATTTTAAATGCTAATAATCATGTGCCTAAAATGGTTCACGGCGCAAAAAAAACAGTGGGAATTCGTGTCCCCGACAATAGTATTATTAGAGCTATCGTAGAAGAATTGGGACATCCTGTTTTTTCTACTTCTATTAAAGATGACGATGAAATTGTGGAATATACTACTGATCCTGAATTGATTTATGAAAAATATGGACACTTGGTAGATATTGTGGTGGATGGCGGGTATGGGGATAATGTTCCTTCTACTGTGGTGGATTGTACTTCCGGTAGCATTGAGATTGTAAGGGAAGGAAAAGGGGATAGTGAGATTTTTGAATGATTGTCTGAACCATGATTTTACCAAGATTTTTAAGATTAACACGATTAATAATCTCGTCAACCTTAAAAATCTTAAAAAAATCCCGGTTCAAAATAATTTTGCCGCAAAGATTACGTTGTTGAAATGCAAACGAATTAGCGTTATGTTTTGTAAACGATTTATTTTCTTCATTGTAAGTATTTGTCTTTGCGTTTTTGCATCTGCGCAGGAATATTCGGCAAAAGCGAGATTGGATTCCGCACACATTCTTATCGGTGATCATTTGAATGTGCATTTGGAAGTTACTGCTCCAAAAGGAAAACCCGTATTTATTCTGCAACTTAACGATAAGTTATTAGAAGAAGCAGAGATTCCTTTCGATTGGATTGCCAATTCGAGAATTGATACGATAGTTGACCATGATCGTTACATTTTAAAACAAACGATAACTATAACTGCTTTTGATTCGGGAAGCTATGTTTTTCCGGCAATTCCTATACTTGGCATGGATTCGCAAATTGTGGCGCAAACTAATCCGCTGTTTTTCGAGGTCTCTACCATAGCGGTAGATACTACTGCCGCTATAAAAGATATTAAGGATATTGCCAAAGTTCCTTTTTCATTTCGTGAATTTTGGATGTATGTGAAAGAATATGCTTTGTTTATCTTGGTTGGGTGGTTGATTATCGGATTGATTATTTATGCCGTTTGGAGATACGTTAAGAAGAATCGCGCACAGAAACCACAACCGGTTGTCAAGCTGAAACCAAAAATCAAACCGCATGTCATGGCGCTAAAAGAACTGGAAAAATTGCGGCAAAAGAAACTTTGGGAACAAGGCAGGACCAAAGAATATTATACCGAACTCACCGATATTGTAAGAAAATACATTGACGACCAATGGGATATCGGAGCCATGGAAATGGTATCTTCTGAAATCTTAGAGGCATTGAAAAATACGGAAATTCATGAAGAAGTTATGAAAAAACTCAGGCAAGCCTTTTCTGTTGCCGACTTAGTAAAATTCGCTAAATACACACCACTGCCCACAGATCATGATATGGCGTTTAAAGATACTAAAGAATTTGTAGAACGAACTGCCGAAATCCAATGAACAACATAATATTATTTTTCCAAGGCATCGAATTCGCCAATCCTTACTACTTTTTGCTGTTGTTATTAGTTATTCCCGTAGCAGCATGGCAATATTTCTTTCGTAATAGAATGCAAGCGCCTCTTACTGTGCCTACTACAGTTGCGTTTGAAAAAATACGCAAAACGTGGAAAGTACGTCTTCGTTGGCTTCCGGCGTGTTTGCTTTTGCTTGCTTATGTTTCTTTCATCGTGGCTTTATCAAGACCTCAAACCGCATTCCGGCTCAGCAATGTGGAAGTGGAAGGCGTGGATATTGTAATCGCTTTAGACATATCGGGTTCTATGAAAGCGATGGATTTTCGTCCTAACCGCTTGGAAGCGTGCAAGAAAGTAGCCGAAGAGTTTATTTCGGGAAGACCCACCGACAGGATCGGACTTGTGGTGTATGCCGGAGAAGCTTATACACAATGCCCCGTTACCAGCGACCATAGCACTTTGCTCGGATTGTTACAAAAAGTAAAATTCGATATTATTGAAGACGGCACCGCCATTGGCGATGGCTTGGGAACTGCCATTAACCGTTTGCGTGAAAGCGAAGCCAAAAGCAAGATCATTATCCTGCTTTCCGATGGAGTGAATAATAGCGGCTATTTAGACCCATATTCAGCAGCCGAAATTTCTAAAAACATGGGCATTAAGGTTTATACAATTGGTGTGGGAACTACCGGACAAGCCCCCTATCCCACCCCATACGGAAACGTAATGATGCAAACCGAAATCGATGAACGTTTATTACAAACCATTGCGCAGGCAAGCGGTGGCAAATATTTTCGTGCCACTAACAACGACAAACTGAAAGCGATTTATACAGAGATTGACAAAATGGAAAAAACGATGCTAAACGAAACCATTTTTGAAAATAAAGCTGATGCTTTTTTCCCGTTTTTATTGATAGGTGTAATTTTGTTAATTTTCTATTTGTTATTGAGGTACACGATTTTTAGAACAAATCCGTAAATGTTTATAAAAAACATTTTTTATTCTGTTTTATCGCCATTCTCTTTTTTCTCTTTCATTTTTATTTTCTTTCTCCTTTTCTCCTTTTCTCCTCTTGTCTCTTGCTCGTTTTCTACAGTTTCAGGCTCGCACAATATAAATCTTTTATAATACGAAATTAGTAAAGTGGTCATTGGAAGTGCAATAATCATACCTATTGCCCCAAGCAAAGCACCCCAAATGAATAAGGAAAGTAATATTACAGCAGGTTTTAGCCCGGTGGTGTGCCCCATAATTTTAGGTACAAGGAACATATCTTGTATTACCTGTACAATTACTAATACAATTATTGCCGACAAGAAGATGAGGAAAAAATTTTCATTTATGCTTCCCGCTTTTATGAGAGCAAGAAGAATCATTGGGATAAGGCCTACTGTTTGAAGGTACGGCACAAAGTTTAATAACCCCATAAACAATCCCAATGTAATTCCTAATGGAAAATCTATGATTTTAAAGCCAATGGCAAATAATATACCGACTATAAAAGCGATCAACGCTTGACTGCGAAAGTATTTATTCATGCCATGTCGTACATCTGATGCTAATTGAACGGCAAAGTGGCGATATTTTTCAGGAACAAACTTTGCCCAGCCTTTTTCCAATGCTTCATAATCAAGTAAAATAAAAAAGATATACATAAAGATTACGAAAATAATGAACAAACTGATTAAAATATGAAAGGAACCGGCAACAAACCTCCAAAGTTGAGACGACATTCTTTCCGCAAACTCTATGATATTTTGGGTAGAAAAAAGATTTTGGATGTCGAGTAGCACTAACTCGTTTTTAATGAAAACTACCCATTCAGTCGGTATTATACCCCCAAAATGAGAAGTATCATTAATAAAGTTGGATAGTAAGACTTGTACTTCCAAATATTCATACCTTATTAGTGGGGTTAATGCCCATACAAAAAGAGTTATAGTCCCAAAAATACTAATCAATGCAAGTATAATCGCAATAATTCTGAATTTTACCCGCAGCTTGTATTGGAAAAATTTAACCAAAGGAAAAATCATATAAGCAAAAAGCCAAGCTATTAAAAAAGGCAAAATAACACCGCTCAGTCTTTTTATTAACAACAATAATATTATTCCTATGGCAATACCGATAAAGAGTTTTATGGCTCTGTCGAACGTAAATGGTTTATTAAAATTTGGATTCATATTTTTAGATGTATTTCTTTACTAATTTATTTTTTGTGCCTCTTATTTTTCTGCAATTACCAGCATCTCAAAATCTTCTGTGGTTAATTTATGTGTTCTCGAAAATACACCAAGTTTCGCCCCAAAAATATCTATGGTTTTGTATCCCAATGATTTTAACAACCACGTTATCTCACTTGGCACATAGTATCTTTCGTTACAATCAAGCACGAGTTTATTTCCGGAATCATCCTCAACTTCTGTGATATTGTGGTCACGAAAAGTCATTAAATCGAAAGTGTTGTTTCTGTAGGTTGCATTGCCGTCTTCCGTTACGGAGGCGCCAAATTCTTCTATAGAATGATATAAAGGGAATAATCCGTTGAGAGTAGTGAAAATAAATTTTGCCTGAGGTTTAAGCGCTTTGGTAACACTTTTTAATATTTCAAAATTCATTTCATCAGTCTCCATTAATGGAAAACCGCCTTCGCAAAGCATAATGGCAACATCAAATTCATTATTAAAAGATAAATTTCGCGCATCCCGGCATTGAAAATCAATAGACAAATTGTTTGCTTTTGCCTTTTCTCTTGCTCTTTTTAATTGAGATTCAGACAAATCAATGCCTGTTATGTTATATCCGCGTTTCGATAATTCGATGGCATGACGACCTGTTCCACAGCCGACATCCAATATCTTTAAAGATTTGTTTGATTTTAACTCTTTTTCTATAAAATCACATTCTCCAACTGTTCCCTGAGTAAAATTCTCATTGTCGTATTTTTGAGCATAGTTTTCAAATAATGCTTCGTACCACTTCATTTTTTAATTTTTTTATGAACTCACAAAAAAACATTTTAATTTGTAATTCTATCAATTTTATCGAAAATATCCAATGCGGTATCCATTTCAAACATAAACTCATCGTTCGGATCGGCGGTGGTTACCATGATTAAGTTTTTACTTGGTTTAATAAATACATATTGACCGCCTTTGCCTGCCATAAAGACCACTCCCCTACTTTCATCCACCCACCATTGGTAACCAAAAGATTTACCCCAAGACTTTGTTCGTTCTATTGGGACTTTATTGCTTGTCATTTCTTCGATCCATTCAGAACTAACGACTTGTTCTCCATTCCAATATCCTTTGTGAAGCACCAGATGTCCGATTTTTGCCATTTCGCGTGGTGTTGAAGATATGCCGAAAGCGCCCATTGTAATTCCATCTTTATACGTTACCCAAGTATAATTTTGAAAATTTATCTTTGAAAACAACACTTCTTTAGCCCAATCTCTCATGGTTTTACCTGTTCTACGTTGCAAAATAGCAGAGATGATCTGCGGGTCGCCATCGTTGTAATAGAAATGTTCGCCCGGAGCATGATGAACAGGTAATCCTAAAATAAATTCAAGGCTGTTATCATGAATTCCACGTAACAGCTGATTGGATTCTCCATTATATCCGCTATTTTCAAACGCAATGCCCGATTCCATTTGCAGCAAATTTTGAATGGTAATCGTAGCTTTATCGGGATAACGAGTAATTTCTTCAGGTAAATATTTTTGAATATTATCACTTATATCTTCAATAATTCTCTGCTCGATAGCAATGCCGGTAAGCAGCCCCGTTACTTGTTTGGTGCACGACCACATAGGAACCGTTTGGCTAATATCTTCCGGATTTTTTGTATAACTCTCGGCAAGCAATTTGTTATTGCGGAACACAAGCAAACTTCTAACTTGCCACAAATCTTTGCTTTCGTGATAGTATCTGTAAATTTTTTCTAATTCAACTTCATCAATACCTTCTTGTAATGGGGTTGATAATTCCCAACCGTCATTCAATTTTTTTGGAACATAAGTTTCAAACGGCAGTTTTAGTGGATCTTCTTTTAAACAGGAAGCCAAGATGATACAAAATGCAATAACAGTAAACAATTTTATTTTTAAAATGATATTTTCCATTGCAAATAGTAATTTAAGGTTTGGAATCTTTTGGAAAAGTAATAATCAATATACTCTATGCCTATCGCAACTGAATGTTTTTTAGAAATATTAGGAAAATATTCTATGGTGGCATTGGTATGATTGTATTTGTCAAAACTGCCGAATTTCATATTTTGATGCGGTCTCACAAAAAAGTCTGAAAATTTGAATGAGTAAAAATAATGACCAATATTTTCGGTACGAGAAACAAATCCGGCTAAGGAGTTTTGTACGAATAATTTAATCTTGCTTTGTTTCCATTGATAAGCATATTCGATACATGGTGCAATTCCAATTTCGCTAAACCAAAACAGATTAGACATGTGTTGAGATGAGTACATCTGATAGTTATAATTTGTCGCAAAGTTTATACCTATCCGAAGTGTATGCCCGGCTTTTTGATATACAGTGGCAATTCCCGAAAAGTTGACAGGTAAAAAATGAATATTGCTCACATCCATCTTTTTCGTGAAGAGAATACCATAGGCAAATTTAGGATTGTAGTGCAATTCCCACTTTTTAATAAACCAATTGCGCTGATACTGAACGCCAATTTGCGGTCCATTATATACCAACCCTTGATTAAATTCGTCTTTTAATTGTACAAATCCGGCGTAAATGGAAATTTCATTTTTGGGCTGGGCAAGACAAGTTGTGGTAAAAAAGAGCAAGGTAGAAAAGGTGAAGAGTAGTGGTTTAAGTAGTTTATGTTTCATTGATTATAAATTGTTTAACTATATTTTATTGCAATTTCTTCACAAACTCCCCCACCTCTTCCCAATCAATCTGCTGAACATTATTCGTTGTTTTTGCTACCTTTTTAATAATCATTCGTTCAAAGAAGTTCATTTGCTCAAATAAGTATTCACCACCCAAAAAACTTGTGGCTTCGCTCTTTTTTAGCAATACCTCAGGAAAGGCATTTTTTAGCTCTTTTTCTTGTTCTTCTTTATCCGGGTGCATTCCACAAATAAATAAACCTATTTTTTTCTGAAGCAAAAGAGATTCATTTTCTTTACAAAAGGTTTTCATTTTTTTGGATGCTTGCCCCGCATAAATAGAAGAACCAATAATCACCATTTCAAAGGTGCTAATATCCGGTTTTGGATTTTGTTTTAATGAAAACAATGCTACCTCATTCGTTCCTTTTAGTTTATCGGCAATCGAACCGGCAACTTTTTCTGTTGTACCGTATTTTGAAGCGTAAATAATTGCTATTTTCATTTTGTTTTTTTGTTACATTACATTATTTTCTTTATCATCTCAAATTGTTTTCCTGTAGTATCTATATTTTTCGCCTTGAGAAAATCAGTGATAGAATTACATGAAACATCCGTATTTATAATTTTAATATTATCATTTTTATTTAATTTGACAACCTCCCTTAGCAGCAATGTTCCAATTCCTTTTCTTCTATGTTGTTTGTCGACTGCTATTTGCGTAACATCTCCGGAAATAGATTCAAAAACACAGTATCCTATGAGTTTTTCATCATCAAACACGCCTAAACTCACAAAATCTCCACTCATTCTTTTGATAGATTCAAAGCTATTTTGCCATGAAGGGTAAAAATCCCAAAAGCTTGGGATAGAATCGAATTTTTCGACATTAATTTGTTGAATTGAATATGGAATTTCTGATGTTTTAACTTCATTATTGACCTCTTCATTCTTCTGTATAAAATAGTTAAATTCACGCATCGTTTCAAATCCGAGATTTTTATAAACGGAAACTGCCTTTGTATTATGTTGTAAAACTTCCAACAAATACTGGTTAATATTCGCCTCTTTTAAATAAGGAATGGAGTGTTCGAAAATTCGTGTGGCTAAACCTTGGCCTCTATACGCTGCCAGCGTTCCTGTTCCGGTATCATAAGCGGTGGGTATTCCATTGAAATTTCCAATGCCATTAAAGGTAAAGGAAACAATCTCATTTCCGTCAAAAGCGGCAAAGGATAAATCCGGATGAAAACCGCGCCTTTTTAACATGGTTTGAAGTTGCACTTCGTTTAATTGCATTTCATAATCGGCAAAAGCCTGATTGAAGGCTTTAAAAATTGTGTTGAAATCTGTTTTTGCGAGGGATTTTATTTGCATTTATTCGTTATTTAATATGTTTCTATTTTTAGTAATTATTTGCTCCAAATATTTCAATTTTTCTATATTCTGCGGTGAATTTTTACCACTTTATCTTTGTCTGAACTGATTATTGTTTCACTACTTTCCGAATAACCATATCGCCTTGATTCAAATGCACTTTCAAAATATAAACTCCTTTAACCAACTCGTTCAACTTGAGTGTACCGTATGGTTGATTCACAGTTTGCTGATGTACTCTCTTGCCGAAAAGGTCGTATATTTCCATCTGTACAATTTTAACGTCAGGATTGTTGAGGTTAACCGTCATTTCCGATTCTGCAGGATTGGGGTATAAGAATAGTTCATAAGCTTGATTTTGCTCTTGTATGCCGGCTATCTGAGTTTCTTCAGTGGCATTTTTCGGCGGAAGGATTTCTTCGCCTTTTTCTATTATAAGTTCTTCACATATTTCATAGAAAAAACACAAAACTCCCCCTGCCATGCTTGCCGACCTGCCATTTGTGGCTTCAGCAATAGTTTTCAAATAGGCTATTTCTGTTTTGTCTAATTGTTCCCAATTTCTTCCCGACAATTGCATTTGTTTTTTGAAATTGTAAAACCGCATGTAGTTTTCGTGCTCAAGGAGTTCCTGTTCGTTAAATGCAAATAGTTTTGACATTTCTTTCAATATGGTTTCAGCTTGCTCATAATTACTTTCATTAAAATAGCCTTCTGCCAAGCAATATTTGGCTATGGGCGTGCGTACAACTTCGTACCATTGTTTTAAGACTTCCACATATAAAATGCTGTCTTCCAAAATACTGCTGATGGCATGATCGCTCAAGCTGTGCATGGCACTGCTCAAAACCAAAATTTCATGCAAAAGTTCCGGATTTTTCTCTAATTGCGCGAGCAGTTGGTCGTATTGCTGCTGCATGGCTTTGTATTGTTCAATGCTGCCGTCTTTTGATCTGCCAACGGGCAGACAAAAAGTGGAAGCGCATGAATTGGAAGCAGCATTGCCAATTACAGATACATTGCTTGTTGGATTATAGGGTGCATGGTTGTTGCCGGGACTATGATAATAGGTGATTTGCTGCGGGTTCGAACCTCCCGAATAAATACTTCTATATTGAGTTCCCACAAAAGTATTATTAGCCCCCGATAAAGAACTCCCTTGCAGAGGGCGATGCGTTCCACCTTCTGACATAAAAATATCATATCTATTATTTGTAAAATTATTACACACAAACTGTAATCCTTGAGGTGGGAAATTACTACTACCATTAATACCACCCGAAGAAATGCCTATACCAAAGTTATTGAAGTTATTTTTATATATTAGATTTTCAGCAATGCCAGAATTGCCTATCAAAATACCGATGGTAGAGAAATGGTAAGCAGAAAAGGTAAAATCATTCTCTTCGATTCGATAACCGCTTGAGTTGAAACTTAGAAGAGCATGATACGCATTATTTATAAAATCACAACGTGTAACACGATAATTTGTTTGACTATTCATCCATATACCATTATTGTTATTTTGAAATTTTGACTGGTCAACATAAATCTGATACCAGCTTCCGGTATTTTCTGATTGAATACCGATAATAAATCCTTTAAAAATACTCGGTGTAGAATATGCCAATGGACAGGCACAATCAATATACTGTGAACTCTGCTTCACCGAGCAGTAATTTTTAACTTTAACACCGGCATCTAATGAATAAATCCCATATCCATTAGCATAAGCAAGTGGCAATTGAATATTTTCAAAAAAGCATCCTTCAAAGGTTACATTTCGTACTCCCCATAGTTTAGCATTGTAAACCTGCCTTGTAAATTCAAAACGGGTGTCCGGGTGATAAATGAAATTACAATTGGTAAACTTTCCGACATTATCAACAAAAATACCCATCATGGCAGGAGCTTCATACGGAAGATATTCTACCGACAGCAAATTATTGCGAAAAGTAGTATTGTTTGCCTTGATGATGCCGCCACCGAAATTACCGGCTCCAAAAGAACTGACGCAGGAACTCTTTGCAGATCCTGCGCTAATGGCGCAAACGGCATGTTCAATTACCGTTCCGTTTTTCAATTCTATCATTCCCTGATCTCTGGAGTCTTGTGGTTTAGCCGGGTTGCCTAAAACTACAATGCCCTTCCACACGCTATCGGCATTAGCAGCAGTGATTGTTCCGCCATCTACTATTAATTTCCCTCCGGGTTCAACTATAATGGAAACATTTTCAGCACAATTGAGGGTAGATAGGATGGTTAACGTGCCGCCGTTGCGGATATATAAGGTATTAGATAAGGTAGAGGGGCTGTCAAGTGTGAGATTTTGAGTTATTTCATAGCCGGTTGCTAAAATATTAAGGGCGGGGTCGCCCAACAAATTGTAGGCGTATTTGCGTTGTTGTATCGACTGAAAGGGGGCTGTAAGTTTGGTTGTCAATAACAACTCTCCTGCGATAGTAATACTTCCAATGAAAAGGTGATGGGGAAGAGCTTCTTGATAAAGCAGATATTCCGAACCGGGTGGCCAAGGTTCAGCTTGAAGAGGAACCCTTCTTGATGCTCCTATATAACCTACTGCTCCTTTAATAGGGTCGTAGCGTGTAAGAAATTCTCCCAAACATTCCATATTATCAATATGACCTGAATTAGAACTTACAGTGCTTATAAATGGAACCATATAGTCATTATGCAGTTCATTTGAAAAATATGGTATAGTTAAACCGTCCATCCATGAAGTAGGAGGAATACCAGGATCAGGTGCTCCGATGTATTGAACGAAAGATGCACCCGTATTAAAATAATTTATAGTAGGTATCTTAATCGCACCATTCAGTGCAACAGCATCCACTATTGAATAATCCCATCCACAATCATTAAATAGGTTATTCATAAAATTGCAGTACCTGGTGCTTATCTCATTATCCAAATTTCCAAGAGTAGTTCCTGCAGTTTTGCGCCACGGTTTTGGGCTGTATTCGGTTTCATGATAGATGGTTTTTTGCACCATATTGAATAATTGTGTATTGTCCTCTACGCTAAACCTGCCTATAAACAGGTCGCCAATATCGTCATACTTTCCTATTGCATTTCTAGTGATGCAGGAAAAGTAATAATCTGAACGGTATACTTCACCAGAAAAAGAAATCCCATGCTCAGTTGCCGTTGGCATACCATTATTATCCACATAGTTATCCCCAATAAGCAAAACGTACGCCAAATGTCCGTCTCCCGCCAGGTGTGGCGCATTTTTACCCTCGTAAACACGACGGATAAACGTGCGCATCTTCTGCTCTTTTATGTAATCTGGGTTTGAGCTTTCATGATAAAATCCCAACGCCAAAATATTCTCCACATTAACCACGGCAACAGTAAACCCATTGTAGCATGTGCGGTGTTCTGCCAACCGGATAATTTGCGGATGAGGAGCAGGAGGGGCGGAGAAAGAAGTGAAGAATTGCCCTGCACAGATGATCAGATAATCTGCAACAATAGTAGCCGCCTGGGCAGTGTCGGTTAAGGTAATATATTGCACATTGCCGGGAGTAAAGTTCTTCCTTTCAAATGCCTTGTCGTTTACTAAAGCGCTGATTCCATTATCTTTATAATTGATAAAAGCCGATGCGGCGGCTTTGTTAAAGATGCCTACATTCTGCTGTATAACTCCTTGTGGGTTGATGAAATGTAAGGTTATTTCTATTTTGTCTATTACCGACAATTGTTGTGTAACCGGACAAAATTCCACAGGTTGTACCATCACTTCAACATAGTCTTGCGATCTTAGTTTTCCGGAGGACGAAACAATGGCTGCTTGCCCGTTCATAAGAGGCTGTGCGTAGGCAACAGAATCGAAAGCAAACTGCTCAACAAGTACTTCATTGCCATCCGTATCTTGTTCTATAGCCATCCTCGGTACGGGATATACCAAGCAGGGCGGCATCGTTTGCTGTGAAATAACCCGGTATTCAATTTCTACGGCGCTACATGTGGGTATGGCTACTCTGTATGTCAATACAGGGATTTCGGGATGCCCGGCAGAATTAACCGCTCCGCCGTTGGGTAAAGCCAAACGGGTAAAAGCCGCTCCGCCTACAATGGTATCCATTGTGTAGATACCCGGAATGGTTACCTCAAAGGTTACCGCTTGGGAGTTGGAGGTTAAAACATTCATCTCCGGAGCACCCGGAATAGAACTTGAAAAATTTATCCAGGTTTGCGACCATAATACAGGGGAATATCCCGCAATGGCAATTATAAAAAATAAAAGCCTCTTCATAATCTAATTATTTAATTGTTAGTATTTTATTATCTTTTTTGTTATTCTTCCTTTTTCCGTTGATACTTGTACAAAATAAACCCCTGCACACAATTCCGAAATATTCATTTCATTCTGCTTTCTGCCTTCAGCTTTTAGCTTTCTACCATAAACATCAAAAATTTCAATACCATTAACTTGTAACTTGTAACTTGTAACTTGTAACTTCCCCGTTGTTGGATTTGGAAATAATAAAATATCTTCTAAATCATCAATTTCTTTAATCCCAACAGTAAGTGTTGCAACTACATGGTTTGAACTATCTGAAACACACCCTTCTTCATAATACGTCCTGACATAATATTCATAAACGCCGTTAGGCAGGTCTTCATCTAAATAGCTCGTATTGGTTAGCAATTCGCTCGTTATACGTACATTATTTTTAAAAACGTGGTAACCCCTGATATTATCAGCAGAATTTGACCATTGCAATTGGATTGAATTTTGATTAACTACTTCCGCTTCTAAATGTGTGGTATGATCACATATAATCTCTTCATACTCATAGTTTTTGTGAAGATCATGGCAAAAAGTAGCCTCTAAAATTTCCCCATAATCCCTATAATAATCAATACAAATTATGGTATGATGCCCCCGAGGGTTCAGATCTTCCACGTCCCAATGCCGGATGATATAAAAAACGCCCGGCTCTCTATCCGACATAAAAGATATCTTAATTTGTTCACCAATATAAGGATTACAATCTTCACATATAAATACATGACGAAAAGTATGCCCTGTATCGGCGCTAAATGATACTTTATAACTCCAATCGGGAAACCATGAATCAATATAAACCTCTCCTTGTAATCCGCCTCGGTAAACATCGGTTTTTTTTCCCGTTAGCCCATATGCAAATTCTTCGTCAATGGTTATGTTTACATAATTTTGAAAACAGTCATAAGTATGACTAAGCTCTCTCAGAGCAAAAGAGAAAAATTCACATTCTTCAAAACCTGGTTCAGAGATAAACATAGAAGTGTTATCTATCATTATAAAAGTTGTGGCATAATCATCACTTTTAAAAGTGCCATCATTCCAATCTGATCCTGTTCTATAAATTAAACCTTCAATGTTTGCGGGAAAATAGATTAGATTGCCCATATTTTCCTCTCTAAAAGTCCAATTTTTTCCATAGTCGAAACTTACCCAAAGGGAGGTATGGGAGTAACTGTTTTTAGAATAGTAACCCCTGCCATAAAGTACTCCAGGGGTAGCGTCGGCAAAAATATACTCTGGCAATAAAATAGTTTCAGGATTGGCGAAGTAATCGGCATCATATTGTATGGATAATTTTTTGCCGTTTTCGGTTAAGTGATAAATTGC